>Ga0207036_10042_pt1 | contig 24529 bp, 19 predicted proteins | sample Alteio_BWMinCont_78_FD_153284 | JGI IMG/M metagenome (GOLD analysis project Ga0207036, IMG submission 153284) | Enriched cells from forest soil in Barre Woods Harvard Forest LTER site, Petersham, Massachusetts, United States -... | ecosystem: Environmental > Terrestrial > Soil > Temperate forest >... | reverse complement strand
TCGACAACGTCGCGCCAATGTACGCCATGGCTAACGATGACACCTATGCGGTACAAGAAAATCAAAGTTTGAGCGTCGCGTCGCCCGGCGTGCTCGCTAACGATATCGACACAGCCGGTCACCCGCTGGCGGCCGTATTGGTAACCAACCCTTCCCACGGCAACCTTACGCTGAACGCGGACGGCTCATTCACATATGCGCCGGAGGCAGGTTTCCTGGGAAGCGACACGTTTACGTATCAAGCCAAGGATATCGTTCAGCCCTCCTTGGTGTCGAATACGGCCACTGTCACCATATCGACGTTGACGTCTTCGTTCGTTCCCGATACGGGCGGCATCACACCCCGAGCTGGGGTAACGCTTGGTCCGGGCGGCCGACTGTACGGCGTCGACAGCGCCGGCGGGCCGAGCGGCGACGGCGATATCTTTACGATGACGGCCGGAGGTGTGAAGACGACTCTCCATGCATTCCACGGCGCCGATGGTAAAGATCCACAGTCCCAGTTGGTTCTCGGCGGGGACGGCGCCCTGTACGGTACGACGCTGCAGGGCGGTCCGCATAACATGGGCACGATCTTTAGGATCGGGCTTGATGACGCCCTGTCCGTGCTCTATCCGTACGGAGGTTCCGACTTGATTGTCGGTCCCGGTGGCGAATTGTATGGCACGACAGAGCTGGGAGGCGCGAATAAGGCCGGATCGATCTTCAAGATCGCCTTGGACGGAAGCGGGTATACCACCCTGTATTCGTTCAGCGGCTTCGGTTCCGATGGCGGCTGGCCTTTGGCCGGTCTGACACGGGCAAGCGATGGCAACTTCTACGGAACCACGACGCAGTCCGGCGATTCCAGCAGCGATAGCACTGGCACCATCTTCCAGTTCACGCCTTCAGGCACGCTGACAACCCTACATACATTTAATGGCATCGATGGCTGCGCCGTCCGCGCCAGGCTCGTCGAAGGCAGCGACGGCAACTTGTACGGCACGAGCAGTCTTGGCGGAAACGAAGACGGCCTCGCCGGCGAGGGCTCGCTCTTTATGATCACTAAGGAGGGCGCTTTCACGACCGTGCATACGTTCAACTACGCTAAAGACGGCCTTTATCCGATCGGCGGGTTGACGCGGGACACCGACGGCAACCTTTACGGCGCGGCGGCCTACGGCGGCATGATTAGCGACGGCACCGTATATCGTCTCGCGCAGGACGGCACATTAGCGACGCTCCATACGTTCGACGGAACGGACGGATTCGATCCGTGGGGCAGACTGACGCAGGGTGCGGACGGCGCACTCTACGGCACAGCCGTATTCGGCGGCACGGGAATATTCCTAGGCGGCGGCACAGTCTACCGGCTCAATCTTGGCTTGCCGGCGCCGGCATCGGTCGCGCCGTTCGCTTCTAACGACTACTACACCGCGACTACGAATGAGAGCCTTGTCGTTGCTGCGAAGGGTGTGCTTGAGAACGATACGGACATCTACGGCGATCCGTTGACGGCGCTGACCACATCCAACCCGTCGGGCACTCTCAGTTTCAATGACGACGGGTCGTTCACTTATACGCCGAAGGTCGGATTCAGCGGGACGGACACGTTCACCTATCGGGCCACGGACTCCGTGCATCCGTCGCTCGTCTCGAACACGGCGACGGTGTCGATTACGGTAAACCCAGGACCGGCGGTTACGGTTGTCACGCCGGCATCGGCGACTCCGAGCCCCGTGTTCGGCACAACAACGAAAGTATCCGTACGGGGCGGGTACGCCGGCACGGGAGGCGCCGCGGCACTCACCTATACGTGGAGCAGCGTTGGACCCGGCTCGGTCAACTTCGCAAGCAACGGCACGAATGCGGCAGCGAGCACAACGGCAACCTTCAATCATGCCGGCTCCTACACGCTCACCGTAACGATCACGGATCCGTCAAACACGAATGTGACAAACTCGGTACATGTGGTTGTAAATCAGACGCCGGCGTCGATATCGGTTTCGCCTGGTCCGACGTTGACGCTTGGCCCGCCGCTGCCGGCATCGCAACAGTTCACGGCGACGGCATACGACCAGTTCGGGCACGTCGAGGCTCCTCAGCCGTTACTCTACTGGAAACTGATCGCCGGGAGTGTCGGCTCCATCGATGTCCTTGGCGGTCTTTACCACACCGGCCACGCGTCGGGAACCGCGACTGTGAAAGCGAAAACCAGCAACGGCGTCGTGTCTGGAAGCTGCGCCGTGACCGTCAAGTAGGCAGCGGATATGTCGGCTAGCGCTGAGTAGAACGCCCCCTCGCCCGACGAGAGTTGCGCGAGGGGGCGCGGTCTGGGTGCCAAGCCTGCTCCTCTGAGCGGACGTGCTTCACCGGAGCCGCTAGGGTCACATGCGATTATCCCCCTCAAGAATCTCGCTGTACGAGCCGAAAATCATAAGACTCAACCGGTACTTGTGCGGTCACGCGAATAGGGAGGCATCAATGACGAAAACGGAACGGCTGCTCACTGACGGGCGGCGCCATCAAGAAAATGGCGAAATCGCCCAGGCGCGAGACTGCTACAACAGCGTCCTCACGCGAGAGCCGGATAACATGGATGCGCTGTTCTTCCTCGGAGCGCTCTGCGCGCAAAATGGTGAAAATGAGCACGGAATGAAGCTGCTGGAGCGCGTAATCGCCACCCGGACGGAGTGGCCGGAGGCGCTCAATAACCTCGCTATCGTCTACCAGCAAGCCGGTCGGTTCGAGGACGCCCAGCGGCTGTACGAGCGAGCGATCGATTTGCGTCAGGATTTTGTGGCGGCGCTGTCCAATCTGAGCATTTGCCAGCGTGAAACCGGACACATGGTCGAATCCATCGCGACCATCGACCGGACACTTGAGTTAGTTCCCGACTGCCACGATGCGCTGATCACCAAGTCCGTGCTGCTGAAGGACCTCGGCCGGTTTCCCGAGGCCGTCGAGACCCTGCGAGCCGCGCTAGAGACATGCCCCGCCGACGCCGAGAAAATGACGACCGTGGGCGACGCGTTCGTGCAGTGCGATCAAGTCGAAGAGGGTATCGCCGTCTACGACCGCGTCATCGCCGCGCATCCGGACTTTGCCAAGGTCTACAACAACAAGGCGGTCGCGATCGAAAAGACGGTCAATCTCGGAAATAGGACTGAAGTGCTCGGACAGATGATCGATTACCTCGCGATCTGCCTGGAAAAGGACCCCGATTATCTGGAAGGCTCGATCAACTACGCCGCCGCCCTCCAGCGCATGCAGCGGCGCCCCGAAGCCGCGGTGGTGTATGCGAAGATAATCGACCGGATCCAAGACAATGTCGGCGCGCTGAGTAATTACGGCTCGTGGCTGCAGCAGGAGGGGCGCTTCGACGAGGCGGTCGAACACTTCCAGCGGGCGCTCGCCATCGATCCGGACAAGGCCGAGGCATACCAGAACTGGGCCGCGTGCCTCCAGTTGCAGGGCCGATTCGACGAAGCCTTGATTAAGTACGATGAGGCGATCAAGCGGAAGCCGACGCTGGTGGACGCGCATACGTCGCGCGGCCTTCTCCTGCTCACGCAGGGCCGCTTCGAGGAAGGCTGGGCCGAGTACGAGTGGCGCAAAAAGACCGATCAGTTCTCCGGACGGATACTGGACCGTTCCGAATGGGACGGCGGTCCGCTGAACGGGCAGCGCATTCTCCTCCACGCGGAGCAAGGACAGGGCGACACCTTCCAGTTCATGCGGTATGCGTCGATCATCAAGGACCTGGGCGGCTATGTGATCGCGGAGTGCCATGACGGCATGAAGTCCCTCATGGAGACCTGTCCGGGCGTCGATGAGATTTCGGAGCGGCATGAGGTCGTCTCCGGAAGCCGGGAGATTGTCTACGACGTCCACGCGAACATGATGAGCCTGCCCCGGATTATGCGGACAACGCTTGAGACGATCCCGTCCCAGGTGCCCTATCTTTCAGCGCCGGCGAGTTTTCGGCCGCGCTGGGAGGCGCGCATCCGCGCGCTCACTCCGCTGAGAACGCATCTCAAGGTCGGCTTCGCCTGGGCCGGCAATCCCGACCACAGGAACGACATCCATCGCTCGACGACGCTCGACTTCTTTGCGACACTCGCTTCCGTCCCCGGTGTCGCTTTCTTCAGCTTGCAAATGGGTGAGGCGGCTAAACAGACGGCGACTCCGCCCGAAGGGTTTCGCGTGATCGATCTGGCGCCGGAAATCAAGTCGTTCAGCGACACGGCGGCGATTATCGAAAACCTGGACCTTGTGGTGAGCGTCGACACGAGCATCGTGCATCTGGCCGGGGCGATGGGAGCGCCCGTTTGGACACTGCTGCCGGTGTCGCCGGACTTTCGCTGGATGCTGGGCCGTGAGGACTCTCCCTGGTATCCAACCATGCGGCTGATGCGTCAGGATCGGACATTCCACTGGGAAGGGCTTTTTCCGCAAATTGCGGAGGCGCTGGAGGAATACGCCAGCGATCCGGTCGCGTGGCACATGCGGGAGGCCGAGCGCAAGTTTGGCCTTGGAGACCGCAACCGCGCCAAGGTACAGCTTCTGGCCATCGCCAAGCGATACCCGACGGATATCCGTCTGATCAATCTGCTCGGAAAGCTGCTCTGGGTCGACGGCGACACCGAACATGCCGTCCGCGCGTTCCTCGCAGCGATGCAGCTCGACCCATTCGACCGCGCGACGATCCTCAACTGCGGCGACGTCATGGCGGCCCTCGGTCAAACCGCCGACGCCCGCCTGCTCTATCAGGGCTATCTGAATCGTCGTCCTAATGACGCCGAGTTCCAACTGGCGCTGGACGTGCTCGAACCAAATGGCCGGGTTGTGGCGCGAGCGGCGTGACCTCCCTCGATCGAGAATCGTAGGGGCGCTGCACCGAAACCGGTCCACGCCAACAAGCCACCCGCGACCGCGACGGTTTCGGGGGGGCGCCCACTCGCCTTCGCGTTTGTTGTCGTCGGCGCTGTCTCTGCCAACTATTGCAATTGCCGAAGCAGGGCCTCGGCTTCGTCGTAGGCGGCTTTGTAGGTGTAGTCCGGCGGCCCATCGCAGAACGCCAGGCGCTTGGCCTCCGTCGCATGCTCCAGCGCGACCGGTTTGTCTCCCCGACTAACGGCCAGTTTGGCGAGTTCCAGACGCGCGTCCGCCCCCTGCAAGACGTAGCCGCAGCGCTCGGTAATGGCCAGGGCATGGCCTCTTCGCCAAACCGGTCGGCGAGGATGCGCGCGATCGGTTCCACGTAATCGCGCTGTTCGCCGGGGAATGAGAACGCGACGTGAAAGCGTTTCGGTTTAGTTGTTATGCCGGATGAGTGAGACATGTTCGGTTCGATCCTTGAACGCTGGCATCCCATCTTCATGATACTGTAGAGCCAGGAGTTTTAACCACGGAATACACGGAAGACACAGAAATTTCTAAAATTCCTGTTTCAGTGCCTTCCGTGTTTTCCGTGGTTAAGATCCCAATCGTCTTCCCAGGCGATCTTTGTCGATGGTCATGATCTGGCCGACGTTGATTTCCCAACCTGCGCTTCAATGCAATGCCTCATCGCAGGTATACTCTTAGCTCAGCAGCGACGTATTACGCGATGGGGCGGAGGCAGGCGGGATGGCGGGACATAAGGACGGCGTTGTGCGACAGCCGGTGAGCGGCGTGGATGCCCCACCCCAGCCCTCTCCTTCGCAGGGAGAGGGCGCCGGCCGCCGCATCGCGAGCGTCGTCGGCGGGCTGCTCTTGCTGCCCCTCTGCCTGTGCTATGCCTGGAATACCCTTCAAAACTACGCCGATTTCTGGGCGCACGCCGCCATCGGACGCTGGATAGTTCGCCACGGACGTCCTCCCGCGCACACGCTGTTTCTGTGGACATGGCACGGTCCGTACATTGCCCACTCCTGGGTTTCGGAAGCGATAACGTATATCACGATCCGCCGTCTGAGCGACGATCACGCGGCTGATGTCGGCCTCCTCAGCGCGGGCCTGTTCGGATTCCTCGCGTTTGCAATCCTATGGCGACTGTTTGACGTTTCCTCGCGCACTGTCTGCGCGGCGGTCGCGCTATTTTCGCTCGCTATTGCCGCCGAGGCGGCCCGCCTGCTGCCGCGTCCCGAAATCGCAACGATGGTCTTGCTCGCCGTTCTGCTGTCGATCCTGGTCAATCGGCATGAGTTCGAACCTACCCCCACCCCCTCCCTAAAGGGAAGGGAGAGGGAGCCGGAAGGGACCAATCTCCCCAAAATCCTGGCGGGAACGGAAGCGGATGATCTGCGGGCCGACGTGCGTTTAGGGATTCTGCTCGTGGCGATGTTTATCGCGTGGACGAATCTCCACGGCGGCATGGCGACCGGTCTCATCGTGCTCTGGATCGCGGCGGCTGCCGACGTTGTCCAGGACCACGCAAGGTCCGCCCCGCACTGCGATAATGCCGCGCAGCGCGGCCGGAGGTCGGTCCGCTTCATTGCGATTGCCGCGCTCTGCACTCTTGCGACATTGATCAATCCCTATGGCTACCACTACTATTCGATCTACACGGCCGTTTCCACGATCACGTTCCATTACATCATGGAATGGAAACCTATGTACGTTTTGCCGCTGATGCCCGATTCCACGCTGTACTCGATTAGCTTGTTGTTCGCCGCAGCGCTGTATGCGTGGATCAAAGGGACGCCCTATTCTACGGGAGCGGCTCGCCCCAGGCGGTGGGCGCATCTGATCTGGCTGCTCGTCTTTTTTGCGATGACTATGCAAGCCCGTCGCAATGTCGGCTTCCTCGCCATCGTCTGCCTGGCGATTGCGGCGCCCTATTTTCGAGTGTGGAGCGCCGGCCGGAAGAGCCCGGAACAATCACCCGACCTCGCCCCATCGAGACGGAAGCGTCAGGCCAGGACGAAGGAGACACAGCAGGAATCCGGCACCCCGCACGGGATATGGCCGGCCACGGCGCTTGTCGTTTACATGGCTGTGTTGGCCAACGCCTACGACGATATGGGTCCAAAACCGGCGCCGGCATTGATGCCGACCATCGCCAGCGGCATGACCGCATTCGTGAAGCAAAATGGGATTACCGGCCGCCTATTCAACGACTACGACTCCAGCATGTATCTCGAATGGCGGCTGGATGGCTCGCCCGGCCTCTATGTAGACGGCAATAATGCTTACCCCGACCAGATATTCGCCGACTACATGAACATCCGTAACGCGACGCCGCAGGGTCTGCGGCTTCTCGACCAACAGGGAATCGTCTGCGTCTTGGGAAGTGTTCGGTCGGTCTCATGGATCTGCCGGACTGTCGCGGCAAGCCCCCGGTGGGCTTTGGCTTACTATGGCGTCGACGGTCCGGTCTGGATCAGGAGGCTTCCGCAATACCGTCCGCTTTGGGACGGCGTTCCCACATGGCAGGGCACGACAGCGCGCAGCTACCTGCAGTACCTGCACACAGCCGCGCATGACGAAGCGGAGCCACCTAGCGGTGGGGCGTGACGCCGCGGTGCGCTTGCTCTTGATCAACCGCACCGCCGGCCGCAGGGCCTAACCGCTCCGATCCGTCAAGAAAGTTCGTTAACTATCAACAACGCTGAACTTTCTCAGAAATTAAACCGCTAAAACATAGAAGGCACGGAATAAGAGTTGAAAGTTGAAATACGCCGCCGCCTTGCGACCGTCGTGGCCTGGATTCTATTCCTGCCTGTTTGCCTTGTCTACGCATGGAATACGCTGGAAAACCACAGCGATTTTTGGGCTCATGCCGCAGTCGGACGCTGGATCGTCAACCACCGGCAGCCGCCAACGCACACCCTATTTCTCTGGACGTGCCATAACCCATGGATCGCCCATTCGTGGCTCTCGGAAGCCATGATGTATATCATGGTCTGCCGTCTCAGCGACGACCGCGCGGCCATTGCGGGACTGCTGAGCGCAACCGCCATTGCATTCTTGGCCTTTGCACTGCTGTGGCAGCTTTACCGTGTCTCCGAACGGACCGTATGCCCCGCCATCATCCTTTTTTCGATTGGCCTGTGCGCCGCCTCGGGCCGGTTTCTGCCGCGTCCGGAAATGGCATCGTTCGTATTGCTGGCGGTTCTTTTGTACGTTCTTGTCGCCAGGCAGTCATCGTCAAAGGAACCTCACCCCAACCCTCTCCTTGGAAAGGAGAGGGAGACGACCTCTCTCCCCCAACCCCTCTCCCCTCCAGGGAAAGGGGAGCAGAGGCAGACGGATGCATCGCGCGCCGACATGCGACTAGCGGCGCTGTTGGCGGCGATGTTTGTGCTATGGACCAATCTTCACGGTGGAATGTTGGCTGGACTGATCGTGCTGTGGATCGCCGCTCTGTCCGATCTAGTCCAGGAACGCGCAAGTCGCCGAACGGTTCGGTTCGCGTGTACAGCCGCGCTCTGTACCATCGCAACGCTGATTAACCCGTACGGATGGCACTATTATTCCATTTACAAGGCGGTGTCCACGGTCACTTTCACGCACATATTGGAATGGAAGCCGGTCTATCTCGAGCCGTACGTTCCCGCGTCCACCGCGTATTCTCTTGCCATTCTGCTCGCGGCGACGCTGTTCGCCTGGGCCAGGTGTCCACTCTCAGTTGCACCTCACCCCAACCCTCTCCTTGGAAAGGAGAGGGAGCCAGCGGATACCCCTGTCACAAGGCGATGGTCGCATCTGCTCTGGCTCCTGGCATTTGCCGCGATGACCATTCAGGCCCGCCGCAACGTGGGTTTCCTCGCCCTCATCTGTGTCGCGGTCGCCGCGCCGTACTTTCAGGCGTGGAGCGCGCGCCTCAATCCGGCGGCCCGCGCGTCGGAGTTAGCGCCAAAAGGGCGGAAGCGGCCGGCGCGCGCTAAGGCTCAGCCGGAAGCGGACGCAATGCGCTGGGTGTGGCCCACGGCAACAGCGATCGTCTACCTTGTCATACTGGTCAATGGCTATGAGGGCATGTCCAGCGGCCCTGTCCGGGCAGTAATCCCCACGATCGCGAGTGGCATGTGCTCCTTTGTAAAACAGAACGAAATCAGCGGACGCCTTTTTAACGACTATGACTACGGCAGTTACTTGGAATGGCGGCTGGGACCACGGGACCACGGACTCTATGTGGACGGCTTGAATGCCTATCCCGACCAGGTATTCTCAGACTACCTCGACATCCTCAACGCGACACCACGAGGGACCCAGCTTCTCGATCAACAGCGCATCGACTGCGTCATGGGAAGCGCCGGCACCGCGGCTCCGGTTTGCCGGTATGTCGCGGCAAGCCCGGAATGGGCGCTGGCCTACTTCGGGCACGACGGCCCGATCTGGGTGCGACGGCTTCCGCAATACCGTTCGCTCTGGGAAGGCGTTCCCGTATGGCAGGGTAGTACGCCGCGCGATTACGTCCAATATCTGCACACGGCAGCCCGTGATGAAGCCCAATGATAGGTGCTACTTATAATAGCAGAGATAGGACACGACACATCGGCGGCGCATGCGACGTTGAACGACGTTTTTGCCGAGACGATGAACGTTTTTCCCGCCGTGTACGTTTGGCGCGCCGCTCCGGGTAGCTCCACATCGAGATTCCCGGTAATCACGGTAATATGCTCTACGTGGTCGGTCGAAAACGTGTATTCGCCAGGACTTATAACACCAACGGTGGCATAGCCCTGGTCGGTATCGACGCCAAGGCTTTGAACTTTACCGTCAAAATAGGAATTGTGCTTCAATAGTCTCCAAATTCTATCATTCACAATACTCTCAGAACAGTTGAGCGTCGCGGCTCTTGCAGGGTGAAGAAAGCTGAACAGCAGCATCAGAAGTAGAAGCGTCCGCCAGGCAGACGCACAACGCGAACAAGGATGGTATAGCATAAGCACCTACCTTACTGGGGCGTAACAAGACCACGCGGGCCCGATCAACCGAAAAATGTAGCATGAAGCGGCGAGTAAATATAGCATATCTCTGCCTGGTTGAGTCAAGGATTGAATGGACTTGCCTTCCAGCGCTTCGTCGACGCGAAAGAGGCATCGCCCTTCCGCGTTCTGAGCATGGTCGTCCGTGAACGCCTTCGATAAGGTCCGGTGCATTTCGTAAGGATCGCGCAGCTCCGATTGCGCCTGTCGGGAGCGGTTATTGAGAGAGAGTTTTGAAAGGTAGAGATTCATGGGCGCCTAACGTACATTGTACCGCTTATCGGCCGGCCGGCGAGACGCCGCGCACGACAAGCACGGATTTGGTTACAGCGGCGGCCGCAGGTACAATGAGGCATGACGGATCGGATTTATCTTGACCATGCGGCCACGACGCCCATTCGTGCCGAAGTTCGCGCGGCAATGGAGCCGTTTCTTGGCGCGGACTTCTTCGGCAATCCGAGCAGCCTCCATTACGACGGGCAGCGCGCGAGGCGCGCGCTCGACGCGGCGCGCGAAACAGTGGCAACGGCGCTTGGCGTCAAGTTCTCGGAAGTCACGTTTACCAGCGGCGGGACGGAGGCCGACAACGCCGCGGTCGTGGGCGTGATGCTCGCGAACCGAAATCGCGGGTCCGTCCCGGACTGCGGTAATGCCGCGCAGAGCCGCGGGTCCGCCCCGGACTGGGGTAATGCCGCGCAAAGCCGCGGGTCCGCCCCGGACTGGGGTAACGCCGCGCATAGCCGCGGAAGCCACCTTATCACGACGCAGATCGAGCACGAAGCAGTCTTGCGCTCTTGTGCATTTCTGGAAAGCCTGGACTTCGAGGTCACGTATGTCGCGCCTGACCAGACCGGGCTCGTCGCTCCGATAGCGATCGCCGACGCCATGACCGCTCGCACGGTGCTTGTTTCGGTCATGCACGCCAACAACGAAGTGGGGACGATTCAGCCTGTCGCCGAGATCGCTCGCATCGCCAAGCGCCACGGCGCATTGGTCCACACCGACGCCGTCCAGAGCTTTGGACGGCTGCTGGTAAGCGCCGGCGAGCTTGGCGCCGACGTCATCTCCATATCCGCGCATAAGATTTACGGTCCCAAGGGCGTGGGCGCCCTCTACGTACGCGAAGGCGTGGCGATCGAGCCTCTCCTGCACGGCGGATCTCAGGAGCGGGAGAGGCGGGCGGGAACGGAGAATGTCGCCGGCATCGTGGGATTTGCTGCCGCAACCGCGCTGGCGATGGCGGAACGCGAGGAGGAAGCCCGACGGATGAGTGGCCTCCGCGATCGATTGATCGCGCTGTTGCTGCGGGAGACGCCGGGCGCGGTCCTCAACGGACACCCCACGAACCGGCTTCCAAACAACGTCAGCGTGTCGTTCCCGCCTCTGGAGGCCGAGGCCATCCTGCTCAGCCTGGACATGGCCGGCATTTCCGCCTCATCCGGCTCGGCCTGTAGTTCCGGAAGCATCGAGCCGAGCCATGTGCTCACTGCCATGGGCCTGCCCGCAGAGGTGGTGCGGTCGGCCATCCGATTTACACTGGGACGCTCGACAACGGAAGAGGAAATCGACCGCGCGGGCACCGTCATTGTCGAAACGCTGCGTCGGCTTCTGCGTGGTGTTTAAGGCCACGTTGCGTCTCGGTCTCCGTCCCTCACCCCCGGCCCCTCTCCCGGAATCGCTCGTTCCTCGCTTGGGAGAGGGGTGTCCATAAGTCAATGACCAAACGTAAATACAGCCGGCTAGTCGTGATCCAACTCAACGAGTCACGACTTCCGCGGTAGGCACCCTTCTCCCGTCTGCGGGAGAAGGGCTGGGGATGAGGGATGGCGGCTATGCCGTTGCCGCGTACTCGGTGATGCCGGCGATGTCGTTGAAGACGGGCAGGTAATCACGCCAAATATCGTTCTTGGCGCCGTTGATGTACTTGGTCAGGCTGATATACGGCACGTAGCGAGGCCGGCGCGGCGGACGCGCCAGCTTCATGCCGGTAACCTGCAAGAGCTTGTCGCCCTTGCGCGTGTTGCATCGCCGGCAACAGGCCACGAGGTTCTCCCAATGCAGGCCGCCGCCATGACGCTTTGGCGTGATGTGGTCGATCGTCAGGTCGCGCGACTGCACGCCGCAATACTGGCAGGTGTAGTTGTCCCTGGCGAAGATGGACCGTCGCGACAACTTGAGTTCGGGCATCGGACGCTTGACGTGATAACGCAGCCGCAGCACGGACGGAGTCGGCAACATGTGTCCTTCCTGGCTCACGACGGCGTGTATATCGGCGTGTTCCTGCGTGTGCAGTACATCAGCCTTACCCAGATAAAGGAGCACGATCGCTCGACGCATATTGCAAACGTTAAGCGGCTCATAATCGCTGTTCAGTACCAGAACCTCATGGCTCATAACGTATCCATCCGATCCTTTCCCAAATTTCGTCAAGTAGCCGGGGCAGATGCCCGAGTCCGTCCACGATCCTCTCGAAAAAGAAAAGACCCGCTTCGACTTGGCCGTTGTTTTACAGCGGCGGAGTCGGAAGCGGGTCTCCATCAAATTGATGTAGATGCCACGCACGAACGTTTAGAACGTGCGAATGCCTGTGGGCATGCGCATGGTAGAGCGCGTGGCGGTGCCGCAAACAATCCCCGGCTGCGCGTACGGTCGCCCAGAGGCGCTCGTCATTTCCGCCGGTATCGCCGATGTCGATAAATCTTTGCATTGCGTACGAACTTTGAAACGACCTAATCGAACTAATGGTCAACGGCTAGAGTATAGCAATTTGACCGTCCTTTTGTCAAGTGAAATTTGAAGAATTGCATGTACATTCGTGGTTGTCACAAGTCGGACATGTCGGGCGCGTCTGCCAGGTCTGACACTCTAATAATGCGACCGGCGCAGGCTTGCCGCGCATGGGTATAATGGATCAGGCGCGCGGACAATATGCCCGCTCACATGAATATGATTTACGATTCCTTGATTATGGCGGCGGTGGCCGCGGAGCTCACGCAAACGGTGGTTGGCGGCAAGGTACAGCGGGTCACGCAGCCTACCCCGCTCGACATCGTGCTACAGCTCTATGCCGGCTCGCACAAGTATGATCTGCTGCTCTCCTGCGCGGCGGAATCGGCGCGGGCCCACCTCACATGGATCAAGCGGGAAAACCCTCCCCAGCCTTATGCCTTCTGCATGCTGTTGCGCAAGCACCTCGACGGCGCTCAGGTCCTCGCGATCGAGCGTCCGGGAGGATTCGCCGAGCGCGTGCTCGCCATACGGTTCCGGACAAACGACGATGTGCCGCTGAGCATAATTGCGGAAATCATGGGCAAACACAGCAATGTCATCCTTTTGAGTGGCGACAACGTCATTTTGGGAGCTGCAAAGCAGATCACGAGCGACGTCAACCGGTACCGAGAAGTGCTCCCTGGGCTGGCCTATCGACCACCGCCAAGACAGCGCGGTAAGCGAGATCCGCTCGCGACGCACGAGCCGGTGGAGACCGATCCTATCGCGCCGGCAGACATCGCGGACACGCTGATTGCCAAATATGCGGGGGTTAGCCCGCTACTGGCAAAGGAGGCGGCGATCCGCATCACCGCCGCCGCCGATGGTCGCCCTTGTACGCCGCAGGATGTTTGGCGCGGACTGACCGATCTGCTCAGTGTCGTTCGGACCGGAGAATTTACTCCCGTGGTTTGGACCGACGGCAGTGGGCGCCCCTTGGGCGCGTATCCCATTCCGCTGCTGTCCGAGCCGGCGAACAATCAGCAGCCAAGGGATTCGATTAGTCTGGCGCTCGACAATGCCGCGGTTTCGGCGGGAACGCGCGACGCATTCGAAGCGGCGCGGGATTCTCTAGCCACGGCGCTCTCTCGTGCGCGACGGCGGCGTGTCAAGGACCTTGAGGATGTCGAGCGCGGCCTCGCCAACGCGGCGCGCGCTGACGAATATCAACAAAATGGCGATCTGATCCAGGCCAACCAGAACGGCCTCGACCGCGGCGGGGCCGTCGTCGCCCTCCCGGATTATTACGCCCCGGCTGTAAACGGCGAGTCCGCTACGCGCGAGATCGCGGTTGATCCGGCTCTGACATGGCGCGAGAATGCCGAGCGCTACTACAAGAAGGCCGCCAAGGCGCGCAATAGCCGGGCCAACCTGCAGCAGCGCCGGCTCGATCTGCTTGAAGAGTCCCGGCTTTTGGAACGCGCGGCTTTGGATCTGGACGCGTCAACGACCGTCGAAGAGGCGATGGACGTCCACGAACGAACGGCCAATCTGCTGGCTAGGGGCGCGCAGAATCCGGCCGGCGAGGCCGAAATCGCTGCTCCGGGACCGCGCTTTGCGGGTTACAAGATCCGCGCGTACCACTCGCTCGACGGATGGGAGATCCTGATCGGCGAAAACGCAACGTCCAATGACTACCTTACGACCAAGATCGCGGCATCGTCCGACATCTGGCTGCACGTGCGCGCGGCGACGTCGGCCCACGGCATCATCCGGGCGCAGAGCCGGCCTGCGGCCGTGTCCCCCGCGACCCTGCGCCACGCCGCGGAGATTGTCGCCGCCCACAGCGAGGTCAAGCATTCGTCGCTGATCCCAGTGGACTATACGCTCAAAAAATACGTTCGCAAGCCGAGAAAGAGCGCGCCGGGAACGGTGACTTATCAGAACGAGAAGACGCTTTACGTTGCCGGAATAGACGGACGTGGTTAAGAACGTCGAGTGGCCCGATAACGGGTGCCATGCCCATAGCCCTGGACGGACATGCCGACGCCGCTCCGATCTGGACATCAAGCATGATTGGGCGATATAATGGCCCTTGATACGCGACCGGAAGACAATCGGGGGAACATGAGACGCAATACATCCACGCGAACGCAGGATATACCAACTGATGACCACCAAGGCGCCGGCGCCACGGCCACCGGTGTGGTGGTTGGTGTCGTCGGCGCGGTCATCGCTGCCTATCTGTTTATTACCAACGGCGATAACAAGGCGTGGGAGCCGTACTGGTTTATCAACACGGGGCTTTGTTTGTGGGTCCCGCTGATGGTTATTCTGCTTGTACTGCGTCAGGAACCGGCCCAGTTCGGCTTCGGACGCGGAGATTCCCGCCTTGGCTTCAAATGGGTTCTCGGCTTGTGGCTCGCAATGCTGCTCCCGGCCTGGCTTGCGTCCACGTGGCACCCCTTCCGCACGCACTATCTCACTGGGCTCTCCGGCCCGCTATTCGGGGTCGGCCCGGTGTACGATAGCTTACTGCATCGCGTGAGCTGGAAGGCGCTCGTCTATTACGAGCTGGCGTTCGGCTTTTACATGTTCTGCTGGGAGTTCTTCTTCCGTGGCTTTCTGCTGTTCGGGCTGCAAAAGACCCGACTTGGCAGCGTCGGCGCGATTATCGTCCAAACGATTCCGTTTGTGCTGCTGCACTGGTCCTTGAACCCGGGGGCTTCGAAGCCGCTGTCCGAGATTATCGGCTCCGCCATCGCAGCGCCCATCCTGGGATGGCTTGCCATACGCACGCGATCGTTCCTCTATGGATTCCTCGCCCACTGGGCTGTCTCAATGACTTTCGACCTCCTGGTTCTTCTGCCGTTTATATTGCGGACGGGTTGGGTACACTAACCTCGCCACCGGACCTAACCGCTGGTGGACCACGTTTGACAATCCGGGGAGTTTCATGGAAAACATACGTATTGAATCGGCACTGCGGCTCGTTGACCGGATGTCGATACTCGACGTCATTGGCGAGATCGACATCTATACCACACCACAGTTCAAAGACGCCATCAAAGAAGCTATCGACGCAGGCGAGTCGGCGGTTATTATCAACATGAGTCAAGTGACTTACATGGACAGCAGCGGTTTTGGGGCCTTGCTGTCGGCCACAAAGCGACTGCGACCGTTGCATCGCTCCCTTAGTTTGGTGGCTTGTAACGACTCTATAAACCGCATGCTCCAAATCACGCGTCTGAATACGATTTTCGGAGTATATGAGACCGAAGAAGACGCTATTGACGATTTGAAGCCCAATATGGGATCGTCGTCAATGTCGGCGGCAGAGGACTGCGTTGCGATCGCTGGATAGCCGTGGTCGCGCTCCCGAGTACGTGTACGCGACGGCTGGGCTGTGAGGCGCAGAGCGGGCGCCCGACTGAAATCGTCTGTAATCCGCGGCACTTCCCGAACACTTCCCGAACACTTGCGATCACAAAATGTAGCCCATAGGGGATTCGAACCGCCTGTCTCTACGCCGAGAAGCGCAGCGTCCTGGGCCGGCCTAGACGAATGGGCCATTAAGCACTCATTATACCCTGCGCCGAGGTCGGCTGCCAAATTGCAAAAGACGTTCTTAGACGTATTGTGGCTTTTGTGACAGGAGGAAAAAGCGGGCAACCGATGCTAAAACCCGACAGCCTTCGTGGGAGTGGTCGCGCTCGAAGCGCACATGCAAAACCGGTCATACCGCCGTTGGAACAGCATGACCGGCGAGGTTGGTGGGCCGAGCAGGATTCGAACCTGCGTAGGCTTGCGCCGACGATTTTACAGACCGCCTCCTTTAGCCACTCGGACATCGACCCATATATAGTTAAGCCAGTGACGCCGCGACGCGGTTACACGTAACGGCCGGATCCGACACGGGGTCCTGGAGCCGAAGACAGGACTCGAACCCGCGACCCGCTGTTTACAAAACAGCTGCTCTACCAACTGAGCTACTTCGGCAAGGCTAGCGCGATCCGCCGCAGCCATTATTATACGGAGACGACGCCCCTTTGTCAAGACTGCGGAACAGACAGACTGGCTGCATACATGCGATTCGCCTGGCATTCCCAACAAACAACTCAGGGGTGTTTGACCAGAAACGAGGTCCGTGGTATAATTGGACGATGCCGGGGTTGGGCCCGGCTGCCTTCCTTTTTCGCGAGAGAGTTCGGCGCGCTTCCGTGACGATCCGGTTCTATCGGTGATCCCGAGGTTCGAAACCTCGGAAACGTAGGCAGTCCAAGACGAGACGAGAAGAAGGCTTTTCATAGATTGCGCTCCGCTTTGTTTTTGGAGCCTTTGTTCACTCACCGAAAGGAGCCATCGAAGGAATGGCGACAAAACTTTATGTCGGTAATCTGAGCTATCAGACCACCGATCAACAACTGCACGACCTGTTTTCGGAAGCCGGAAACGTCGCAAGCGCTCAGGTTGTCACCGACCGGTACACCGGTCAGTCGCGAGGCTTCGGCTTCGTCGAGATGGCCTCGGAAGACGAGGCCCAGCAAGCCATTGCCGCGATTAACGGCCGGGATATCGCCGGCCGCGCCCTCGTTGTCAACGAATCCCGTCCGCGTGAGGACCGTGGTCCTCGCCAAGCGGGCGGGGGTGGCTACGGAGGAGGCGGAAACCGCGGTGGTGGCGGATATGGCGGAGGCGGCGGAAACCGCGGTGGCGGCGGCGGAGGCGGCTACGGCGGGAACAGAAACGACCGCTGGTAAGCACCAGCCATTATATGCCAAAACGAATTCCGGGCGCGATCCATGTGGTTGCGCCCGGAATTCGTTTAGGCGGTTACGCAGTAGACCGGTGAGGCTTGCGGCCGGTAGCGCGATTGATCGAGAGCAAGCGCACCGCGGCGTCACGCCCCACCGCTAGGTGGCTACTCGCACAGTCGCTCACGGTCGTCGGGATGGTGAAACGCAAGGTGGCGGAATTCCTGCCAGTGCGGGAGGTCCACCGCGTAGTCGTCGGGATCGTCGGTGAAAAAGTATTCGTACGCTGTAAATGCCTGCTCAAAGGGCAGTGCGATCGCTTCGCAAAGGTCTCCCACGCACGGGCCGGAGAATTGGCCGGCTCTGTCACGCGCGACTGAGAGGGTCTTCGCGAATACTTCATCGGTCACTTCGAGAATCTTGCCAAGTGCAGCCGGGTTGCCGAAGTAAAGCTCCGATTCCGCGGGATGCGTCGTGAGTACGCAGGGATCGTCGGCAAACCTATCGACGACAACACCGTTTTCCCAGTAGGTGTAGCCCCAGTTAACATCGTCGGCCACCCATATTTCGACGGCTTGAGTCCCAAGCATTGCGGATACGCGGCGGGCGAGCAGGCCACAGTCCTTCCAGTCGTCGGCATAGATGGTCACCCAGTCGTTATCGGTGCGGCTGCTCAGCAGGACGCCATACCAGTCATCGCCATCCGGCAGGCGTTCCTCGTTGTCGACCACGCAACTTGCCTGCTCGTTTTGGATGAGGTTAAACTGCTGGGCATCGAACACCGCTATCACGGCGTCTCGCACTGCGTCTGCACTGTCTGCCTTGACATTTACGTTTATGTAGTAGCCGCCCATAATGATTCCATTTTATCATAGGAAATGTAAAAGCTAGCAAGCACGGCAATAGGAATGAATTTGTTTTTTGTACCCAATTTCGCCGTATATTAATCAACATTCATAAAAAAAGTAATAAGTCATGCATGGTGAGAGTCCGGCGTGGTTAGACGTTGGCGCGCCTCTTGTTACTGCCTGGAACATCGGCGTGTCCCTAGCACGTATTGCTTATAGACGGGTCGCGCGTGGTACAATGGTTACGAAACGACTGGACACCAGTCACCGGCGTTGCCCGATACTCTTGTCGACGCGCTTCGCGCCCGCCGGCGTTATAAAATGACAGTCATACAGAGCGGCATACGAAATCGATGGCGGCGAACGGCGCGCATCACCACCTTGTTCTTTGTGTGGATGTGCACGGTTGGCGTGCTCGCCCATGACGACGACCTGTTGATTGCATCGTCGCGCGGCCAGACCAAGTCGATCGGCCACCCGAGCGCGCCTAACGCGCCGACGGCGGACTGCGCGGCGTGCGAATGGACGCAGGGCGCGCAGGCCGGCACGCCGCCGCATGTTGCCGTCCCCGCGCCCATCATCGACCCTCTGCCGGAACTGCTCACCCGTGTCCGCCCCATCGTATCGAAACCGACCTTCTTCGCCCGGCTTCGCGGCCCGCCTCCATTCACATCTTTCGCATAGTCCACCGTTAATAGCTTTCGTGCGCCCCGTACGCCGTCCCGCGCCTGTGCGCGGCGGCGTCGCGGAATCGCGTGCGACGTAGTATGATCTGATTGAAAGATGAGAATGATCTCTAAGGGCTGTAGCGTCCTGTCGCTTATCGCCTGCCTTGCCGTGATTCCGTCCTGTCCCACAGGATCGGCTGCATACGGCGACGCCCCGGCTAATTCGACGGATAAAAACTCGGATATTCTTAACCCGGCAACCGCGCCCGTGATTGTGATCTATGTCGCCGGCCATCGCCTCGTGCTGGTTCCCAGTTCGAAAAGCGACACGACCACGATCACGTCCAAGGAGATCGAGAACAACGCGAACGCAACCACGTTCAAGAACTTGATTACCAGCACTGTCGCGGGCGCGGCTTCGGCGCCGAGCGGCGAGTTCCATGTGCGAGGATCGCACGGCCAGTATACGTACTACCTGGACGGCGCACCGCTCCCGCAGTCGGTTTCGGGATCGATTTCCGACCTGATCGATCCCAAGAATATAGAGACGCTGCGAGTCTACACCGGCGGATTCCCCGCCAAGTACGGTAACAATCTTGCCGCCATATTCGACGTTACAGCGAAGGCCGGAACCACCGGCAGACCAAGTGGATACATTCAGCAAAGCGTTCAGCAGTACAGCACCTACGAAACCGACGCGCAGATCGGCGGCGGCGAAGACCGCCTTTCGTACTTCGCGTCCGGCATCAAGAGGTCGTCGAACAGGATACTCGATCCGGCGTCTCCGGACCCGCTGCACGATGCAGGAATGGACGACGTAGCGTTCGGAAAGTTCGAGTACCGGCTGGCTGCCGGAGACCGCTTGATTCTGGACACCGCGCACACCGATGCGTATTACCAGATTTCGAACGCTCCGGACCGCCAGGCGCTTGGCCAGAACGACTACCAGAAGGAAGATGGAGACATCGGCAACTTGATCTTGCGCGAGGACAGTGGCACACGCCATTTGAGCGCCGCTCTTTACAGCCACAACTCCGTGCTGCGCTATTTTCCAAGCGCGTCGGATCTGATCCAAGAACCCAATAACCTCCAGAACCTGGGATCGGTGATCGAGGATCAATGGAACACCTACTGGGGCCTGCGCACGGATTACACCTTCGGCGTGGGAAGGCGGCACCAGGTTGGAACGGGCTTCGACGTCGATACCATGGTGGGACACGAGAACTTCAACTACACAACCAGCAGCCCGAACGCGGACAACACGGCGCCAGTCGTTGCGAACTATCTGGAAAACATACGAATCTCCGGCGGAGACCGGTCCGCCTACGTGCAGGACGATTGGACACCCGGCCGCTGGCTTGTGGATTACGGGGTGCGTTACGATGTCCACAAGGCCGACCTGGAAACGTCGCAGGTTTCGCCGCGGCTCAATCTGTATTACAGCACCGATGGCAAGAACAAGTTCCACGCCTTCTACGACCGGCTCTTCCAGCCCGCCGCCATCGAGGATGTGAGGCAGTTAACATCAGGGACTGCTCCCTTCAAGCCAGAGCGGGACAATTTTTATGAGGCCGGCTGGCAGCACGACAACGGCAAGGTGGCGACCGGGATAACGGCCTATTACAAGACGGAACAGGACGTTGTCGACGAGAACATTCTGCCCGGAACGACGGTGCCCGAGCCGTTCAACGTGCAGCGCGGATACGTGCGCGGCATCGAGTTCACGATCGACGGAGCCCTCTCGCCCACAGTCTCGTTCTACGGCAATTACGCCCGCTCCTGGGCGAAATCCGCGGGCAACTTTACGGGCGGTTTCAATACGCCGAACACGCTCGTGGGCTATTTCTACGACGACCACGATCAAACGGATACCGTGTCGCTTGGGACCTCCTACGGACACAAGGGGGCGTTTGCCAGCGTCGACGGCGAGTACGGATCAGGCTTTCCGTACGGCCAGAACCCGAGCGGCACCTCTGTCAACTACCTATTCCTGCCTCCGCATCTCATTTTCAATATGGAGGCCGGCAGGAACGTCGGACGCGGGCAGATCGCGTTCAGCGTGGACAACATCCTGAACCACCCTTACGCGATCAAGCTGGCCGGATCGTTTTCGGGCGCCCAGTACGGACAGGCCCGCACACTTGGGTTCAAGTATACACAGAACTTCTAGCCACCTTCCCGGTGGGGGGGTGCTGCGCGCATAACGGCAATCGCTATACGGAGGCGCAAGCGCGCAGTAGGCCTCTGAGGACAACCAGCGAGAAGATTAGACAAAGCCTTCTCTTAGAAGTGAGGAATTCACAAACGATGACAGCATTACTGACATATCTGCACCAAGGCGGGTTCATGATGTACCCGCTGATTCTCTGCTCGATCGTGGCGATCGGCATCATTTTGGAGCGCGCCTGGACGTTCCGCAAGGCGACCGCGGTCGATCCCGAGGAGTTGCTCGACGAGGTCCGCACGGCCTATCGCAAGGAAGACCAGGGACATGCCGCGGTCGCCCTCCTCGAGAAGACGCCGACTCCCTTTGCGCGGATATTTATACGCGGCATCAAGAACGCCGACCGTCCGGCCGAGAATATCGATATGGCTATGTCGCAGGAGGCCGCGAATGAGGTTCCGATCCTGGAGAACTACCTGGTCGGCTTGCGCACCATTATCACCGTGTCGCCACTGCTCGGGCTGCTCGGCACCATCGCCGGCATGATCCGCTCTTTCAAGCAAGTTGCCGCGACTGGGCTGAACTCGCCCACTGCGGTGATGTCCGGTGTCAGCGAGGCCCTCGTCTCGACGGCAACCGGCATCGCAGTCGCAGTCATCGCGCTGGTGTTCTACAACTATTTCGGAAACCTAGTCAAGCGATTTGTGGAAGATTTCGAATACTACGGTACCGAACTCACCAATTTCCTCACAGGGAGGTTCGCTTAACATGATGAAGGTGCGCGCCCGGCGACAGCCGGAAGAGGCTGAGATCATCATCATCCCCATGATCGATACGATGATGTTCCTGCTGATGTTCTTTATTGTGGCGAGCCTGGCCATGGTCATCCAAAATGGTCTGCCGGTCGACTTGCCGAAGGCGAGCACGGGCGTGGCCCATTCGGCCCAGAATCTTACGCTGACCGTCTCACGCGACTATGCCGTTCACCTGAATACAAAGCCGATTACGCTGGACACGGAGACCGGTGAGCTCAAGAACCTGAATGTGACCGAGGACACGCTCGTCATCATCAACGCCGACGCGCATGTGGAGCATGGCTTCGTCACAACCGTCATGGACAATGCGCGCAAGGCTGGTATAGAGCACTTCGCCATCGCGACGCAATCTTAGGCGGTACGCGATTGAAGAGTCAGGAGTTTTAACCACGGAATACACTGAAGGCACGGAAAAGGGATTTCAGGAATTTCTGTGTTTTCTGTGTTTTCCGTGGTTAAAATCCTCTCGTTGGTTCCGGCTGCGTCGGGTTAAATTATGGCACGAAGAAGAAGACCAAAGAACAACCTACTGGCGAAAATGATCGGGGTCGCCATCCTGATTAACGCGATTCTCCTGCCGATTCTGGCAACTCTGGGCGTCTTCAAGGCAAAGAAGGGCGTCACCCTGATGGAAGTGAAGCTCATCCCGCTGCCGAAGGTGAAGAAGATCGTCCAGAAGAAGCCGCCGGTGAAGAAAGTCGCCAAGGCGAAGCCGCGACCGGCCGGACACAGGCAGATGGCGCGTCAAGCGCCGGCTCGTCCTTCTCCGCCCAATCCGAACAAGCCGCAGGTTGTTGTTGCCGCGACCGGGAGCGGAAAGAGCGGTCCGGAGTTCGAGAATAACGGCACGGGAGCCGCCGGTGTACTACCCGCGGCACCGTCGACGGCTGCCGCGCCGAACAATCCGGCGCCCGCGCCGGTCCCGCCGGCGCCGGTCCAGCCGGCCACGCCTCTTATGCAGCCGTCGCCGCCCGCGGCCGCACCGCCGCCGGTCCCCGTCTACACGGAAGCGGTTCCTATCGATCAGCCACAGCCGCAAATCCCCGACGATCTACTTGGGCAGGATCTGCATGCCGTCTTCGACGGTTACTTTACCGTCCATCCCGACGGTACCGCGGACGTCAAAATGGTACAGTCAACCGGCAATCCCGAACTCGACGACCTTGCGCTGCAATCGGCCAGAAAATGGACGTTTCGGCCCGGTACCAAGGACGGCGTCCCGATCGTCTCGTATCGCAGGCTGGAGATCCGCTTCGACGTGTCGAGTTAGCATATTACCGCAAGGGTGCCACGTCGCCTGCTCTGAGGGGACGTGCCGCACGCCCGTCCAAAGCGACCGGCGTGGCACCCAGTTATACACCTCGTCGGTCTGAGGCAAAGCCTCGCTAGCCCATCACCGCCCGGCGGCCGCGCCACTGGATTCCATCACCCGTTTCAAGTTCTGCAGTGAACCGACTTCCTTCTGCATCTGCTTGGTGATCATCGAACCCATGACCATGACCAATAGCGATTCCAAGGTCAAACCTTTCGGCTTGCAAGTTAACGTAAGGCGTACGCGCGTGCCACCCTTCTCGTCGGTTTCAAACAGATAACGGCCTTGTGGACGTACGGGGCCTGCGACCACATCGAAGTGCAAGACGGTGTTCGGTTCGTATTTTGTGATCTGGTAGTCGGCCGCGATGCGCTTGCCTTTCGGACCGGTCATGCCCTGTCCAAAGACGGTCGCGAATCCGATAGCGGTATTGACGTTGTTCGCCAGCATTTTAGCATCGGTCACGCCGGAACGCCATTTCGGGTTATTCTCACCGTTGGCAACATAATTGAACACCACATCAATGGGAAGATCGATGGTCACTACTGAAGACGCTTCTGGCATTAACAAACCTCCTATACTTACAAGGCCACCTCGTGGTGGAACATCATATCAACGCGAATGTATCCGGCAGCAAATCGTTAATCGATACGGTATCCACCTCGCCGGTGGCGCATGTCGAAATCACGATAATGGGATTGTCGGCCTTGGAGAACTCCGCGATAACCTGGCGGCAGGCGCCGCAGGGCTTGCACAACCGGGGCGATCCGGTCACAACCGCAACCGCGACGATATCCATGCGGCTGTCGGCTATCGCATTGAACAGCGCGACGCGCTCGGCGCAGATCGTCAGCCCAAACGACGCATTTTCGATATTGCAGCCGCGATAAATCGTGCCGTCGCTTAGGAGGACCGCTGCTCCCACGGGAAAATTGGAATAGGGCGCGTACGCCGAAGCCTGCGCCTCCTTTGCGGCTGCCAACAACTCGCCCCGTAGCGCCCTTGTGAACTCCGCATGATCGACATCGTCTTGCGTTAACTGGCTGCTCATAGACCTATATTCGCCGGTGACACGCCATGTTCCTGCCGATTATGGCAACGCTTACAAACAACTCTTATATATCCCGATGCAGCCGAACTAATAATACGGCTGATTTCAGAATCAAGTTCCAAGGAACCGAGGCGCCAAAAATCGAATTAAAGGACTTATGCATATCATCGCCCTGATCCTTGGCGTCTTCCTGCTGCTCAACACGTTTTGGGAGGCATTCGAAACCATCGTCCTGCCGAGGACCGTGACGCGGTCGCTCAGGATTACCCGGCTCCTCTACTCCAATTCATGGAAGGCCTGGGTCGCCATCGC
>Ga0207036_10040_pt1 | contig 25252 bp, 24 predicted proteins | sample Alteio_BWMinCont_78_FD_153284 | JGI IMG/M metagenome (GOLD analysis project Ga0207036, IMG submission 153284) | Enriched cells from forest soil in Barre Woods Harvard Forest LTER site, Petersham, Massachusetts, United States -... | ecosystem: Environmental > Terrestrial > Soil > Temperate forest >... | reverse complement strand
GGGTGCCCATTTTTGCCTCTTCTATGACACGAAGGAGGATCTACTCGACGCGTTGATCTCTTATTGCAAAGCAGGTTTGGAAAGACAGGAGTTCTGCCTGTGGGTTGTGACCGAGCCCTTGACGGTCGAAGAAGCCACAGTGGCGCTGAAAGAGGCAGTGCCCGACTTCGATAGTTACTTGGCGGAACCCCGTATTGAAATTCTGTCCGCCAATGACTTTTTTCTCCAGGGTGGCAAGTTTGATCGCAAGCAAGTCGCGGAAGCTATGATTGCGAAACTGGGTGGCCTAGCGGCTAGAGGTTACGCTGGCGTTCGGTTGACCGGGGATACCAGTTGGGTCACAAAGAAGGACTGGATCCCCTTTTGCGAACTCGAGGAGGGTATCAACGACGTTATCGGGAATCAGCGTTTGGCCGTGCTATGCACGTATTCGCTCGCGGCCTGCGGAGCGTATGAAATCCTAGATGCAGTGCGCACACATCAGTTTGCACTCGCGAGGCGTCAAGGGAATTGGGTCGTTATTGAGACCGCTGCGGTCAAGCGGGCCAAGGCTGAAATCAAGCGACTCAATGAGGAACTGGAACAACGTGTCGTAGAACGGACGAACGAACTGATAAAGGCCGAAGAGAGATACGGCGTGATGATCGAAACTGCTAATGACGCCGTGGTCTGTATGGACGAAAGCGGCGCAATCCTCCTTGCAAATCCCGCAACCATGCGAGTTTTTGGTTACGAACCGGCAGAGTTGATTGGAAAGCGTGTGACTGTACTGATGCCGGAATTCCTGCGCAAGATGCATGAGGATGGGTTTAGACGCTACGTGGCTACGGGCCAGCGTCATATCAACTGGCAAGGTACCGAGTTCACTGGACTCCGCAAAAATGGACAGGAGTTCCCGGTGGAAATCTCCTTCGGAGAAGTAACTGCTGACGGCCATCGGATATTTACGGGTTTTATCCGCGATATCAGCGAAAGAAAGCAAGCGGAGGAACTGCTAACCTCTTTGCACGCGACACAAATCGAGCTTGCACAGATCTCTAGGCTGACAACAATGGGCGAATTGGCGGCTTCTATAGCGCATGAAGTCAACCAGCCTCTCACGGCTGTAACCAATAACGCTAACGCCTGCTTGAGACTGCTTGCCAATCGGAATCTCGATCCTGAGGTTCTTCAGCGGGCTCTCGAGGAAATTGTTGCGGATGGCACTCGTGCGAGTGCTGTGATCGCTCGGATTCGCGCATTCATCAAGAAGACCCCTGCGGAAAAGAGCGAATTGGAGATAAACGAGGTGATTCAGGAGGTTTTGGCTCTAGCTGATCCTGAGCTTCAGAAGAATCGAGTGTCGGTCCGGTGCGAATGGACAAAGACATTACCGCTCCTCCGGGCTGATCGAGTTCAGTTGCAGCAGGTCTTGCTGAATTTAATCATGAATGGCATTGAAGCCATGGCCGGCGTCACAGACCGCCCTCGCATGCTTTGGGTGCAATCCGGGGTCGATGAATCTGGCGGCGTACTGGTTACGGTGCGCGACTCGGGCACTGGTCTTGGTTCGGAGGCCGATCGCGTTTTCACTCCGTTTTTTACAACGAAAACGAACGGGATGGGGATGGGTTTGCCCATCAGTCGCTCACTCGTAGAAAGTCATGGCGGTCGACTTTGGGCCACATCCAACACGCCACACGGAGCTGTGTTTTCTTTCACGCTGCCGGTGGCCACTGGAAGTGCGCCATGACTCAAGCTCCCATCGTCTTTGTTGTTGATGATGATCCGTCAGTGCGTTCTTCCCTGAAGTTCCTCATCGGCAGCGTGGGTCTGCAGGTTGAGAGTTTCGACTCGGCAGAGGCCCTCTTGCGACGAAAACTCCCAGACGAGCCCAGTTGCCTTGTATTGGATGTGAGACTGCGCGGGTTAAGTGGCCTCGATTTTCAGCGCGAGCTTGCTGCGAGAAACTGCCATATGCCGATAATCTTCATCACCGGTCACGGCGATATTCCCATGAGTGTCCGCGCAATGAAGGCTGGTGCGGTCGAATTCCTCACGAAGCCGTTCCGTGATCAGGACTTGCTGGATGCTGTCCGCATCGCGCTTGAGCGAGACCGTACCAGACGTGAACAGGAGAGAGAACTGACAGACCTCCGACAGCGCTTCGATTCGTTGACTCCTCGCGAGCAAGAAGTGATCTCGTTGGTCGTCTCGGGCATGCTCAATAAACAGATTGCCGATCAACTGGGAACTGCGGAAAATACAATAAAGGTTCAGCGCAGCCGAGCAATGGAGAAAATGAACGCGCAATCCTTGGCTGAGCTCGTAAAAATGATCGAAAAGCTTAAGTCTTCCGCGGAGCCCTATCCGGTTTAGTGATGTCGACGTGATACGAGCGAATCGAGAAGACCAAAAGGTTCCTCCCAAACCCTCGTAAACGAAAGCATTATCCGAATTGTTCCTTTGTTGAACGCAATGTCCACCAATGCCCAATAGATTTCTCCTCCATCTGGGAATAGCTTTTCAGCGTATTGGAAGATTAACAGTGGCGAGGAATCTAATCTCGGTCGTTGACGACGATGAGTCTGTTCGCGGGAGCACAAAACTACTCATCGAGTCTTTTGGCTTTCGAGCAGCAGTTTTCGAATCTGCTGAAGAGTTTCTTAGGTCTGGGCAACTGGAAGATACCTCCTGTCTCATCATTGACTTACAGATGCCGGGCATGAATGGACTGCAGCTGCAAAGTCACCTAGCGGCCGAGGGCTGTCGCGTCCCTATCATTTTCATAACCTCTTACGGGAACGAAGAATCTCGTCGACAAGCAATGCAAGCTGGCGCTGTCGCATTTTTGGGAAAGCCTTTCACTGACGAGCAGTTACTCCAATGTGTCCATTCAGCGCTACGTGAGTTCAGTCGAGAGATCGGAGGGGCAAAGAATCTGATCTCTGTCGTTGACGACGATGAGTCTGTTCGCAGGACCACAAAACTGCTCATCGAGTCTTTTGGGTTTCGAGCAGCAGTTTTCGAATCTGCTGAGAATTTTCTCAGCTCTGGCCATCTCAACGATACGTCTTGCCTCATGGTTGATGTGCGGCTGCCCGGCATGAACGGACTGCAGCTGCAAAGTCAGCTGGCTGCAGCGGGCCGCCGCATTCCTATTATTTTCATTACAGCTTACGACAGCCAAGAATCCCGTCGGCGAGCGTTGCGAGCGGGCGCAGTCGCGTTCCTGGCCAAGCCTTTCACGGACCATCAGCTACTCAAAACCATTCGTTCAGCCGTGCAGCCTGATGAAGGTGGCACGAAAAACCGCGCCTAGCCAGCACCGTACTGATTTGAGCGAAGTCTCGGCTCGTCTGATGCCAAGAAGAAAGAGCTTTCTATATCAGGTTCGCAGAGCAGTCCCGATTTGAGGTTTTGTCAGTGTTTGAGCAGAGCTTAAGGCTGCAGCGATTCGTGCCTCCAGGTGCGCTCGCGGCGAAGCAGCACCTCGCGCGAGCGCAAGCGACAAATTGACACGGGGCTGTTTCTCGGGCACCCGGGAAAACCGAATCCAAGAACGTTAAGCGGTGAGCGGTGATTTACGTATTCATATGTCCAACCCAGCTACCTCCACTTGCCGCACTCGTCGCGAGATCCCGAGCTTTTTCATTTTGGTAACTAAGGTAGTCCGCTTCAGTCCCAGACGGGCGGCTGCGCCATGGGGCCCTCCAACAACCCACCCTGCGGCCTCTAATATATGTAAGATCAAGGCTCGCTCGTAATCCTTGAACGTGTGCGCTTCAGGAGTTACTTGGGATGTCTTTGGCACGACCGGGTTCACGTCCGATGAACGTAAAGGATTCAAAAGCTCTCGCTTGGCCAAGTGCATCATGGCTGGTTCAAGATTCTTAGATGCGCCCCCTGCTGAGCTAAGGACGATCGGGCTGCCCTCTGTGGAGAGAGGATTCGGAAGCACTCCATTGTCCGAGCAGATCACGGCTCGTTCGATCAAGTTCTGCAGTTCTCGCACGTTCCCCGGCCACCAATACGATGTGAACGCATCCAGCGTTTCCCTTGGAATGCTGCTGATCTGTTTGCCCATGCGCCGGGAAAAGACCTCGACAAAATGCGAGACCAGCAGTGCAATGTCCTCTCGGCGTTCGCGCAGGGGGGGCACCACAATCGGAAATACGTTTAGACGATAGTAGAGGTCACTGCGGAACTCATTCCGCGCGACCAGTTCACTTAGATTGCAATGGGTCGCGGCCACCAGACGCACATCGGTGTGGTGGGTTTTTCCGCTGCCCAAGGGCTCGAACTCTTTTTCCTGCAGGACACGCAGCAGCTTTGGTTGTAGAGCCAGAGGAATATCGCCTATTTCATCGAGAAGGAGTGTTCCTCTGTCAGCCATTTCGAAACGACCGATTTTCTGTGCGATAGCTCCGGTAAAAGCGCCTCTCTCATGGCCAAATAGCTCACTCTCCAGCAAATCGAAAGGAATGGCAGCACAATTCAGCTTCACGTAGGGGCGGCCGTACCGCCGGCTGACGTTGTGAATCGCTTGCGCGACCAATTCTTTTCCTGTCCCGGTTTCGCCTTGGATCAATACGGTGGAATCGGTTGGCGCAACCCGTTCCACCTGTTCGAGCACGGTTTCGAGAGCAGGACTCTTGCCTACGATTCGCTCGAACTCGCGATTTCTCGCGTCCTGTGCACCATACCGAAGTGTCTCGAATCCCTGCACAACTGCCTCCGACTCAAGCCTCGTCGCACGCAACCCGCTTCTAATGACTCAGCTCTTCATCGCCGTTCGCACGCTATCTAGTAGAATTTCATCATCGAAGCGCTTTGCAAAGAATTTCGCTGCCCCACCTCTCATCGCTTCGAGCCGTATTTTCTCGTCACCGTGGGCACTGATGAAAATGGTTGGAATTGGGGCATGATCAGCGTTCAACTTTGCTTGCAGTTCCAAGCCCGACATTCCGGGCATACGAATGTCCGCGATAAGACACCCAGTCTCATGTTGCATGCCAGATTTTAGAAAGTCCTCTGCGGACGCGAACGATTGCACGGGGAAACCCGCCGACCTCAGTAAACGTTCCAATGCGCCCCGGAATGAATCATCATCGTCGACAACTGCGACCATTTTGGGACTCCCCACTTTATCCATAGAGCTAGCGCAATGCCTTATATGAGTTGCAACGCGTTACAAGGCTAACTCGATCGCTTCACAAGGCAATTATGGGTTTTGATAGGCACGATAATGGATATGTATAAGGGACGTTTAATAAGCTCGGCTGTAGTTGGACCCGCCTCAACCATCAGGCGGTAGTTGGAATCTTCAGCTTTTCTGCCATTCTGCCCAGTTCGACGGGGGAGTTAGCCTGCATCTTGCGCATCACTTGTCCGCGATGGACCTGCGCGGTAATTTCGCTAGTTCCTAGTCTTTCTGCGATTTGCTTCGTAAGCATGCCGGAAACCAGCAGGCCCATGACCTCGCGCTCCCGCGCTGTCAATGTCTGATAACGCTTCTGCAATTCCTGAGTCTCATGCTGCTGCTGCCGTATTTCGTTCTCCCGCTGCAGCGCCTGCTGAATTGCGTCCAACAAATCCTGGTCCCGAAACGGCTTCGTCAGAAATTCCACTGCCCCAGACTTCATCGCTTTAACCGTCATCGGAATGTCGGCGTGGCCGGTGATGAAAATGACCGGAATCTGAACACCCGCCTCGGTCAATTTGCGTTGCACATCGAGTCCGCTCATCCCTGGAAGTCTTACATCTAGTATCAGGCAACTTGGACCATCTGGGAGTTTGCGTCGCAGAAACTCCTGCGGGGTGGCAAACGACTCGGCGTGCAAACCTACCGACTTTAACAGGCGCTCCGTAGCTGCACGCATACGAGCGTCGTCATCAATGACAAACACTGTAGCGTCGTCTGCGGGGGTCACGCGGGCGCCGCCGTCTTTCGGGGCAGCGTAAACTGAAACGTCGCTCCTCGTCCGGAGTTTGCGCTGGCCCACAACCGGCCACCATGCGACTCGACAATGGAACGTGTGATCGCTAGACCCAGACCGGTGCCTTGCGGCTTGGTGGTAAAGAATGCATTGAAGATCTCGTTCGCCTTTCCGGAGGGTAGTCCTACGCCCATATCGCTAACCGAGATCGCCAATTGACCGTCTTCAGCCAACTGCGACTTGATGCTAAGTTCACCGCCCGCGTCCCGCATCGCCTCGATCCCATTGATCATCAGGTTCATTAACACCTGCTGGAGTTGCACGCGATCCGCCAGCACGTCTGGAAGGTTCGCACAAAGCTCGGTATGCACGTTTACCGAAGACCGGTTCGCCTCATCGTGAAGCATGACCACCATCTCTTCAATAACTTCGTTTACGTCTACCATCTCCAGTTTTGAGGAACCCTTTCGGTATAGTGAGCGGACACGGTCGATGATGTCGGCTGCACGCGTAGCATCTCTGACCATTTCCAAGGCAGCCTCGCGCGCTTCCGGCACATCGGGCTGACCGCGATTAAGGAATCGCAAGCATGCCTGAGCATTCGTCATCGCCGCCCCAATCGGCTGGTTGATTTCGTGGGTCAAGGAAGCTGTCAGCTCCCCTATCGTGCTAACTCGGTTCAGACGGGCCAGATGCGCCAGTTCTTGTCGCAATCTCTCGCGCTCTTCTTCGGCGCGCTTGCGCTCCGTAATGTCGTTGTTGGTTTCTAGAATCGTACCTTGCCCACCCTTGTCGTCGCGCTGCAAGGACCACCGGGTCGCTACGACTACCTGAGTTCCAGCCTTCTTGGTGCGCACAAGCTCACCTTCCCAGCGGCCATTACTTAGCAGCTCCGCCTTAATCTGTTCAAACGGCACAGGGAACCTTGTTTTCAGCAGCTCGACACTGATCTGGCCTTCGGCTTCCTCTTGGGTCCAGCCGTACAACTTCTCTGCGCCACGATTCCAGTACGTGACGATCAAATTCTCGTCGCGCACGAAAATGGCATCATTCGTTAAATTGAGGAGATTGGCCTGCTCCCGCAGAGTTTCGTCGGCACGCTTGCGCTCGGTGATATCGACCATCGTGCCGATCACTTGAACAAGCGCCCCATTGGGACTCAAAACTGGATGGCCTATGCCATGAATTTGTTTGAGTGTTCCATCAGGTTTTACGATTCTGAATTCGACGTCGCAATCTACCTTCTGGAGGAAGGTCCTATCACCTGCCAGCTTGACCTTGTCACGGTCTTCCTGGTGTATCCGCTGCAGCCATTGGTCCCACATCGGTAAGCCCTGTTGCGGATCGAAGCCAAAAAGTCGGAACATTTCCTCGGACCAGTACAGGGTTTCGCGGCTTGAGCCATCAATGGCACAACTGCCCGTGTGCGTCAGCCTCTGGGCTTCTGCTAGATAAGCTTCGCTGCGCTTGAGAGCCTGCTCTACTCTTTTGCGCTCCTCGATATCGGTATTAGTGCCATACCATTTGACAACTCTTCCGCCGTCGTCGATGGACGGAGTCGCGCGGAACAAGAACCAGCGGTACACTCCGTCGAACCGCCGCAAGCGCCCTTCGATTTCACCTGACTGGCCTGAAGCCACAAGGGTTCGCCAATAATCGACAAGTACGTACAGATCATCCGGATGAACCGCAACTGTCCAACCCCAACCCTGCGCTTGCTCCGCTGTGAGTCCAGCGTATGCCAGCCAGCGTCCGTTGAAGAATTCAGCAGCACCGTCTGCTGCGGCGGACCATGCCATAGACGGAATGGTTTCAATAACTTCGCGCAGTTCCCGCTCACTTCGTTGCAGCCGCTCGTTCTGGCGTTGCAATTCTCGCTGTGCGACGTCCGCTCGCCTGAGATTGAAATTGTCATCTATCGCAAATGCGACGACACGACCAATCAGTCGCAAGAAGCTAACGTCGTCACTGCTGTAAACCGTTCCAGGTGATCCGGACATGCCCAACGCGCCCAAGCGGCGATGCGGCGTAGTTAGGGGAACAAAAACGAGCGGGCCAACATCAAGCCCCTGAGCACCAATCCCTTGTTTGAGGCGTGCCGGTACTCTTTCATCGGTGCTCCAGTCCCGAATGTGGAACGGTTCCTGTGTGGTGTATGCCTTCCACGATGGTCGCTGTTCAACTGGCACGTCCGCATAGGCAGCCACTAGGCTCTTTTCTCGCCCCACCACAGCCCATTCGATTTCCGAGGACTTCTCCTTGTAGACAATGATGTAGAATTGCAGGAAGGCGAGGAATTCACGCAACTGTTCGGAGAGGATCTTCGTCAGGTCTTCGGGCTCGGGGCACAGCGAAAGGGCTTCGCTGAGGCGAAGAACAGCTTCGTAGCGCCGCCCGTCATCTCGCGACAGAGTGTAGATATCTTCGGCCATACGCGTTTCAGAGGTGCCCGCCAGCTTTGGAGGACATCAAGCAGCACCGCTCACTGAATTGTAAACCTGTATCCGCATCACTGCTTCCATGCAACGCCCGAGCAGCACATCTGGTGCCGAAGAGAGTATGCCCCACAGCGATCAGGAATTGCTGTGAAGCAACGGCTGCCACAACTCGTCCGGGTCGCGGTTCTGGTCCAGCCCTTCCACTTGGTGCAGCGGTCGCAAGATCCCGAGCTTTTTCATTTTGGTAATTAAGGTAGTCCGCTTCAGTCCCAGCCGGGCGGCTGCGCCATGGGGTCCTCCAACAACCCACCCTGCGGCCTGTAATGTATGTAAGATCAAGGCTCGCTCATAATCCTTGAACGTGTGCGCTGCAGGAGTTACTTGGGGTGTTGTTGGCACGACCGGGCTTCCGTCTGATGAAGGTAAGGGATTCAAAAGCACTCGCTTGGCCAAGTGCATCATGGCTGGTTCAAAATTCTTAGATGCGCCCCCCGCAGAGGTGAGGGCCATCGGGCTGCCCTCTTTGGAGAAAGGATTCGGAAGCACTCCATTGTCCGAGCAGATCACGGCTCGTTCGATCAAGTTCTGCAGTTCACGTACGTTCCCTGGCCAAGAATACGATGTGAACGCATCCAGCGTTTCCTTCGCGATATGGTTTATATACTTGCCCACCCGCCGGGAGAAAACTTCCACGAAATACGAAACCAGTTGCGGAATGTCCAGCCGTCGCTCTCGGAGGGGTGGCAACACAATTGGAAAGACATTGATACGATAATAGAGATCACTGCGGAATTCTTTCCGCTGGACCATCTCGGTTAGATCGCGGTGCGTCGCCGCGATCAGGCGGACATTGATGCGATGTGTCTTGCCGCTACCCACACGCTCGAACTCTTGCTCTTGCAGGACCCGCAGCAGCTTAGGCTGTAGGGCCAGTGGAATATCGCCTATTTCATCCAGAAAGAGTGTTCCTCTGTCGGCCATTTCGAAACGACCAATTTTTTGCGCGATAGCTCCGGTGAAGGCGCCCTTCTCGTGCCCAAAAAGTTCGCTTTCCAATAGGTCAAAGGGAATGGCCGCGCAATTCAGCTTTATGAGGGGGTGCCCACATCGTGGGCTGCTATTGTGAATCGTCCTGGCTATCAATTCCTTGCCTGTACCTGTCTCTCCAAGAACTAGCGCGGTTGCATCGGTCGGCGCCACTCGTCGCACCTTCGCCAGTACTGAATCCAGAGCAGGGCTGTTGCCTATGATTTGTTCAAATCTGTCCTCAGACGAATCCTGTTCACTTGATGGAACTCTGTTAGTACCCTCCATGATCCCCTCCCTACATGCTTCCTTAGTCGTGACGCAAAGCTGAACGAATGGCTTCGAATAGCTGTTGATCGGTCAAAGGCTTGCCCAGGAGCGCGATGGCACCGTCTTGCAACGCTTGCCGACGGGACTCCTGGTCGTCGTAAGCAGTGATGAAAATGACGGGGATGCCGCAGGCTTTGGCCACTAGTTGACTTTGAAGCCGCAGTCCATCCATACGCGGCATGTGTACGTCCAGGAGGAGACACGAGGTGTCGCGCAGCGGGCCAAACCTTAGGAAACCTTCGGCAGACTCAAAGACTGCCGCCTGATAGCCAAAGGTTTCGAGGAGAAGTCTCGTGGACCGGCGCACGGACTCATCGTCGTCAACCACCGCGATCGGGCTCCTTGCCATTCTGAACTTCCTCCAAACTGAAGCTATTCCCAGGTGGAGAAATAATCTATTGGGCGTTGGTACATCTAAGTCCTAGAAAGGAGGGATTCTTGTACTGCCTTCGTTTACGCGGTTTTTCCCGAGAGCTTTTGAGCTTTTTGCCCAACTTTGTCCCGCATTTCCCGTGCTCGGAATCGGAGGTGCACGTCGAATCGAACAAATGAACCATTTGGTTGCGAGCGGAATTCTGAGTTTATCTCCCACAAACAGAGTCACTCCCGGTGGTAAAAAAGAATCGCTAGGCCCTTCCTTAGGCCTCCTTACCTTCGCCACCGGGTGCCTGTGCCGTGTCGGTCCGCGGGGTTAGTCGGAAAAACGTCTTCCGCGACGTGCCGACGACAGGGTTGTGGAGGCAAAGTCTAAATAACTCAGCGCCTCGTCATCGCTTACATCTCCCAAGTGCTTGATGGCAAGCCGATTACACGTAACGGACTTTGCTGATTGTCTTTGGCGATTGCTGTGCATCTGTTCCAAAGCTGAAAGACCTGAAGACGGGGTCCGGGGGTTCGACAAGGAGATGAATCATGAATAGCGATTACGTGTTCCTCTGCGGGGTGATGTGGTGCAAGTACGGAGAGCAAGATGCAGGCAGCGAGCTGTTGAGGGCGGTTAAGTCGGCGGATCCAGATCTTAGCGCCTTAGCTTTGGCCATGTTGGCGAAGGGCTGTAGCTCGCTTCAGCAACACAGAAACGTGAACGAGGGGGATGAGCACGATGAACCAATTTCGATGCTTTTTGAAAGTGCCGCAGCGTGTTGAAAGGTTAGTGAAATTTTAGGGTCACTCATAACGACAAAAAAGCAAGGCCGATCCTAGTTTGTCCAGCATCTCCGCGTGCGTGGAATCGGAGGTGCAAAATCGAATGGAACGATGAATCAATTGGGTGAGAGTGGATCGATTAGCGATGGGGGCACGGGGCAAAGGGAAACGCTCTCGCAGTCTCGCCCATTAAGTCCGCTTAGGACGCTCAGCCTTCACTCGCCGGAGTATCTGATGGAAGCGGGCGAGTTGGGGCTGTACATGTTCGTCGCCTGCGCATTCGCAACTTTGTTACAACACCCTGCTTCGCCGGCCAGGCACTTTATTACCAGCAGCCTGGCTCGCCGGGCGCTTTATGGATTGGGGATAGGAAGCACGGTGATTGGGATCATCATGACGCCATGGGGTCAACAGTCTGGAGGCCATTTCAATCCGGCAATCACCTTCACCTTTTATCGGCTCGGCAAAGTGAAGTTGTGGGATGCTTTGTTCTACGCTGCGGCACAATTTTCCGGCGCGACCTGCGGCGTCGCGATTGCCGCATATGTTCTGCGGGGAGCGCTGGCGCATAATGCGGTAAGGTACGCCACGACAGTGCCCGGCGTGTATGGCAACGCTGGTGCGTTCATTAGCGAATTGACAATCTCTTTCGTATTGATGACTACGATTCTGTTCGTGACTAATGCCACGAAACTAGCGGGATACACACCGTATTTTGTCGGTGCACTGTACGCTATATATATAGCGTTCGAAACACCACTATCCGGGACGAGTATGAACCCCGCGCGAACGTTCGGTTCAGCATTCCGCGCTAGCTACTGGTACCGGATTTGGATTTATTTCATGGCACCGACGTTGGGCATGTTCTGTGCGGCTGAGCTTTTTCTGCGGGTTCGCGGCGGTGTGCCTCCATATTGCGCCAAACTCCACCACGCCAACGATAAACGCTACATCTTCAACCATCCGCAATAGTCGGTTGGCAGCACGTACGACCGATGATTCGATCGTATCGCGGAAAGCTTAGTGTGAAGAAAGGCGCCGAGAGGCGTCGGGCCTAGGCTATACCCCTTATCACGACCGGTCACCAGGGCCTTGCTATGAAATTTCCGCCTACGAATCCCATGGCGAGAGTCATGGCTGCGACGGCGAGTCGTTCGAGAGGCACTGCAGTCGCTATTTCGACGGACAGAGTTGCGGCCTATTCCTCTGGCTGTTCTTGACGGTAGCTCCTGTAAATCTTGCATTTGACTCTACCGCTTTCAGTCGCTTCGGCATTTCTTCCCTAATCATTCGAGTGGACCGTGAGTTGCACACCTGCTTGGTCGATGGAGGGGGTAAATGGCTACAGCTGTACAACAGATAAAGACATACAGGCTCGAACCCGACCAGCGAGGCGCAGAAGCGGCCGGTTTCGAATTGGCCCTCCGAAGAAGAATCGTAGGGCAAGACGAGGCAGTTAAGGCGGTCGCAGACCTTTATCAGACATTCCGCGCTGGTCTGAACTCGACCGGACGGCCGCTGGGCACCTTACTATTTCTTGGACCCACTGGTGCCGGAAAGACCCGTGTGGCCGAAGCCACAGCCGAAGTTTTGTTCGGTGATCCCAAGGCCATAATCAAAATCGATTGCGCGGAGTTCCAGCATTCGCACGAGATCTCCAAGCTGCTCGGTTCACCCCCAGGATACTTGGGACATCGTGAAGGTTATCTCCCAATTACGCAGGAGACGCTTGCGGCATACCACACAGACAAGCTTAAGGTGTCCTTGCTTCTGTTCGACGAAATTGAGAAGGCATCCGAAGCGCTGTGGCAACTGCTGCTCGGAATTCTCGACAAAGCGACGCTCACTCTGGGGGACAGCCGCCGCGTCGATTTATCTCAAACAATCATCTTCATGACCTCGAATCTGGGCGGCCGGAAAATAATCGAGATGATCAGCGGTGGCATAGGCTTCGTGCGGCCGCTACTAACTGAACGACCGCACGTCGAGCATAAGGCCGAGCGGACAGCAACCGAAGCAGCAAAGCGAACTTTTGCGCCGGAGTTCATGAACCGCGTCGACAAGGTTGTGGTTTTCCGCCCGCTGCGGACCGATCAACTCGAGCAGATCTTGGAAATCGAGCTCGATATGGTGCAGCAGCGTGTACTTCAAACGGGAAAGGTAAGCTTCTGCTTTGAACTAACGCCGAACGCGCGGATGTTTCTATTGGCTGAAGGCACAGATGTGAACTATGGCGCTCGTCACTTGAAACGCGCAATCGAGCGTCATCTCGTCCATCCACTGGCGAATCTCGTAGGGAGTGAACAAATCTCACTCGGTGATGTGATTTCCATCGATTGGGTTCAAGGATATTCAACGCTGACGTTCACGAAGTGTCCCGAACGCGCTCGGCTTCAGGATATCAAGCCATCGTTGCCGAATAGCGTCAGAGCCACTATCGCCAAGGCGAATGGGGGAGCGGCATATATAGGTGTCATCAACCTGCCACGGCGATTAACGAGAACGTAAGTTGACGAATTCAATTGCCGCACCGGACTAATGGCGGCGGGGTGGAACAGGAGGGCGTCATGGGCGTGCTGGGTACAAACGGACACAGGCTACAGGGCAAAGTTGCTGTGATTACAGGCGGCTCGACCGGTATGGGCCTGGCGACTGCCAAGCGCTTTGTACATGAACGACGGCGGCTCGATCATCCTCACCGGGTCAATTGCCGACATCAAAGGCTTCCCTGCCATGAGCGTATACAGCGCGACGAAGGCCGCTGTTCGTTCCTTTGCTCGGACCTGGATAAATGATTTGCGCGACCGTCGCATGCGAGTCAACGTGCTGAGCCCGGGCCATATCGACACGCCGATCCTCGAGGACCTCCAACAGGGCGAAGCGCTCACAAAGATGAAGAAAGAGATGGCGAATAATGTTCCGCTCGGCAGGTTGGGAGACCCGGACGAGATCGCCAAAGCCGTCACATTCCGTGCATCCGATGAGGCCAGCTATATCTCCGGAACAGAACTTTACGTCGATGGGGGCGTGGCCCAAATCTAAACGCCGTACCGACCCTCTCCAACAGCGCGAAGAGGGGAAAACGACAGATTCTTAGGCCGGTTCGAAACGGATTTAAATGTCGTAAACGATGGAGGTTCCTCATGCAAGAAGCAAAAACGGAATATTTGACCGCCTATCGCAGCCTGAGGCTCGCACGAGATCCAAACGGTGTGCTGGTTGCTGAATTCCACACCAAGGGCGGACCGTTCATCTTCACGGCGCAGGATCATTCGGAGTTTGTCGATGCCTTTTACCGGATTGCGCAAGATCGAGCGAACAAGATCGTGATCCTGACCGGAGCAGGCGGGGAGTTCATCCCTGATATCGATTTTTCATCCTTCGGCAACGTCGCCGATCCCGGCGTTTGGAGCCAGGTTCACGACGAAGGGGTCCAGATTGTGGAAAACATAGCCAACATACGCGTGCCGGTGATCGCAGCTATCGAGGGACGCGCCCATGTCCATTCCGAGTACGCGCTTCTTGCCAGCGTGATTGTGGCGGCCGAGGGTGCGACCTTCAATGACGTGCCACACTTCGCGGGAGGCATTGTGCCCGGCGACGGAATCTTTACTAGCTGGAGTTATCGCGCTGGAGCAGGACGAGCGGAGGCGTTCCTGCTGAACCCACAGCCGCTGACGGCGCGTACCGCTCACGAATGGGGAGTGGTTGCCGAAGTTGTGCCAAACGGCAAGGCACTCAGCCGGGCGCGGGAATTGGCTGAGCTGTACTTGAAGGCACCCGAAGTGACGCGGCGTAACACACGCGTGTATTTCATTCACCCCTTAAAAGAACGAATTGTCCGAGAAGTTGGCTATGGACTGTCGCTCGAAGGAGCATCGGCGGCCGACCTCGTGAAATCAATGCAAGCCAAAAATGAACCTGCCGCTCGGAAAGGACAATCCACATGAAGCGAATTCAGATGAGTCGCAGAGCGGCCGTACGTTTGAACACGAAAGGGAGATCAATTATGTCCAATGTATCCACCCCGACAAAGGAAGCAGTATCAACCAAAGGAACTTCGCAAGACTCAGCCCCAACACAAAAAGCAACGTCGCCCACCGTAATCGAACACGTTCTGTCGAGGCTCAAGGACATCGGAATAACCAAGGTTTTCGGTGTTGCCGGGGACTTCGCCTTTCCCATTGAGGATGCAATCGTTGGTTTTCCTGGTATCGACTGGGTCGGATGCTGCAACGAGCTGAATGCATCGTATGTGGCCGACGGGTACGCTCGCGTTCACGGCATCGCTGCTCTCAACACGACTTACGGTGTAGGTGAATTGAGCGCTATCAATGGAATCGCCGGAGCCTACGCCGAGCATGTGCCGGTTTTCCACCTAGTCGGAATGCCAAATCTGCCTGCCCAAGCCGCGCACGCGCTTGTCCACCACACGCTGGGAAACGGTGAATTCGACTTCTTCCGCAAGATGGCTGAAAAAGTCGTTTGTGCCAGCGCCATCATGACACCCCAAAACGCGGCTTACGAAACAGAGCGACTGATCGCGGAGGCGCTGTACCACATCAGGCCTGTCTATATGGCGTTTCCAACAGATGTCGCGAATCAGTCTATGGTCGGCGGTGCAACCCCAATCGATCCACCGAAGAGCGACCCCGCATCGCTGGAAAGGGCGGTCTCCGCGATCATTGAGGCTCTCAGCGCGGCCAAGACCGGATGCCTTCTGCCAGGAGTCCTGGCCAGTCGTGCGGGGTTGCAGGACGCCGTCCAGGCGTTCGTGGATGCTTCCGGACTTCCCTTCGCCACTATGCTTATGGACAAATCCACACTCGAAGAGCAACAGCCAGCCTACATTGGCATGTACGAAGGAAAGCTCATGGACGAGGCGGTTCGTGAGTACGTTGAATCGTGCGACGCCGTCGTTCTGATCGGAGCCATTCTGACGGACTTCAGCACGGGCGCCTTCACAGCGCATCTTGACCCGGAAAAGACCATCGATATCCGTCACCATCGTACTCAGGTGGGCACAAAGGTTTATCCCAACGTCGAGATGAAAGATGTCCTCGCTGAGCTCGCGCGGCGTGTTGAGAAACGAAATCGGAAACCACCGGTTCAACCAGGTTCGCTCGGACCGGTAAAGGGCTCCGGCAGCGATCCGATTACCGCAGACGCGCTTTATCCTCGCTGGGCGGATTTTATTAAACCGAACGATATCGTCATTACTGAGACTGGGACTTCCGGGTTTGGAATGGCGTTTGCACTCCTGCCGAAGGGCGCGAAGTTTTACAACCAGACGTTGTGGGGTGCTATCGGATATGCGACCCCGGCGGCCTTTGGAGCAGCAGTCGCGGCGCCTGACCGTCGCGTTGTGCTGATTACAGGTGAAGGCTCCCATCAACTGACAGCTCAGGAGATCAGTCAGTTCGGCCGGCGCGGGCTGAAGCCCATCATCTTCGTTCTCAACAATTCGGGCTACCTGATTGAACGGCTGCTCTGCAAGGATCCCAACATCGAGTACAACGATCTTGCTCAATGGCACTACGCCGACTTGCCTAAGGCGCTTGGATGCGACGACTGGTTTACGGCGCGTGTCAGCACATGCGGAGAATTCGACCAAGCCCTTAAAACCGCGTCTGAGGGCGGCCGAGGTGCATACATCGAGGTTGTGACCGACAAGTATGCCGCTCCTCCCGTGACCCTGAAGTTTCACGAGAGTGTGAAGACTCTCTATCGGACCTAACGAACATGACTAACAGCGTCGCCATCTACACGCTGATCAGGTGCGGGCAGACGTGGCAGCCGGGCGCAATCATACCGGCGAACATCAATCATCCCGAGTTGGGACCGATGATCATCGGTCGGAATTTCAAGGTCAAAATCAACGGAAGCATCGGCAACTCCGCAGTAGCCTCCTCGCTGGCCGAAATCGCAGGCTCTCCTTTTAATCACACCAGGAAGGAGAAACGAAGATGATGAAATTTCGCAAAGAAACCGACAGCCTTGGGGATGTAGATGTTCCAGCCGACAAGCTCTGGGGTGCGCAAACCCAGCGTTCGCTCGAACACTTCAGCATCGGCAAAGACTTGGTGCCCCACGAGATGATCACCGCCTATGCCATTTTGAAAAAAGCTGCCGCGAACGCGAACTTCGCAGGAAAGCGCCTCGACCACAAACGTCATGATCTGATCGCTCAAGTCTGTGACGAGATCCTCGCCGGCCAGCATCACGATATGTTTCCGCTGCATGTCTGGATGACCGGCAGCGGAACGCAATTCAATATGAACGTGAATGAGGTGATCTCCAACCGCTGCTGCCAGCTCGCGAGCACACCTCTGGGGAGCAAGACGCCAGTGCACCCCAATGACCACGTCAACATGGCCCAATCCTCAAATGATTCATTTCCATCGGCCATGAACATTGCCGCGGCCACAGGAGTGAAGCAACGCCTCATCCCTGCAGTAAAGAAGCTTCACGACGCGATCTCCGGCAAAGCGCAGGAATGGGAGGCCATCGTCAAAATTGGCCGAACACACATGCAGGACGCTACGCCGCTGACGCTTGGGCAAGAGTGGTCAGGGTATGTGGGCATGCTCGAGGACGATCTGGGTCGAATCGAAGACGCGCTGAAGGGCGTTTACCGCCTCGCACTGGGCGGGACAGCGGTGGGCACTGGGATCAATTCGGCACCTGGATTCGCCGAAGCCGCAGCAGCCGAGATAGCCAGGCTCACCGGCCTGCCGTTTGTCACGGCTCCAAATAAATTCGCGGTGCAAGGCGCCCATGATTCGTTGGTCCAGCTTTCCGGGTCGCTGCGCACGCTGGCCGTGTCTCTTTATAAAATCGCTAACGACATCCGGCTTATGTCTTGCGGACCGCGAGCCGGTTTCGCGGAACTGAATATTCCTGAGAACGAACCTGGCTCTTCGATCATGCCCGGCAAGGTGAATCCCACTCAGGCCGAGGCCCTGGCCATGGTCGCAGTCCAGGTGATGGCAAACGATGTCGCTGCGGGCTTTGGCGGCGCCGGGGGTTATCTGGAAATGAATGTCTACAAACCCCTGATCATTTTCAACGTCACTCACTCGATCACCATTCTCACGGATGCGTCCGCGAATTTCCGCAAGTTCCTGATCGAAGGAACCAAACCCAATTTGAAGAAGATCAACGAATATGTCGAGCGTTCACTAATGCTGGTGACAGCTCTCTCGCCCGTCATCGGCTACGACAAAGCCTCCAAGATCGCGCATTATGCTATGGATAACGACCTCACGCTTAAAGCTGCCGCACTCAAACTCGGGTTCGTAACCGAGGCCGAGTTCGATCGCGTTGTGGATCCGGAAAAGATGGTGAAACCGTATGTCGCCACGGCTACTGCGGGATGAAGCTTCGATCTTTGAAAAAGGAAAAAGGAAGGAGATTCAGATGACAATCGCCGGCAAGCGCGGAATTGAAGTATTGCAGGATCCCTCTCTCAACAAATCGACTGCTTTCACGGAAGCCGAAAAGCAAGCCCTGGGTCTCGTTGGCCTGGTGCCCGATGTTGCCGAGACCGAGGACCTTCAGTTGCAGCGAGTGAATCTGCAGCTCGCGCAAAAACCCACTGATCTCGAACGCTACATCTATTTGATCAATTTACTCGACCATAACGAAACGCTGTTCTATAGCACTATCATGTCCGATCCGGCGCGCTTCCTCCCCATTGTCTATGATCCGACCATTGGTGAGGCATGCCTCAAATTCGGTCACATCTACCGCCAGCCTCGCGGTATGTATCTTTCGATGGCGGCGCGCCGCGGCAAAGTTAAAGAAGTGCTCAGGAACTGGCCCGAAAAAGATGTGCGGTTCATTTGCGTCACCGATGCAGGACGTATTCTTGGGCTCGGCGACCTGGGGGCGAACGGCATGGGAATCCCCATTGGCAAATTGCAGTTGTATACGGCCTGTGCCGGCGTCCCTCCGCAATATCTACTGCCGATGTATCTAGACGCGGGCACCAACAACGAGCAGTACCTACACGATCCCTTGTACCTGGGTACACGCAAGACACGCCCATCTACAGACGAGCTTTATTCGTTTGTCGACGAGTTCGTACAGGCAGTTCAAGAAGTGTTCCCGAAGTGCTGCATCCATTTCGAGGACTGGACCGGCGTAGACGCTGTGCACCTGCTGCAGCGTTATCGCGACAAATACTGTGTCTATAACGACGACGTGCAAGGAACGGCCGGCATCGTGCTCGCGGGTATGATCAACGCGGCCAAGATCAAGGGCAAGAACCTTAGCAATGAGAAATACCTTTTTCTAGGAGCCGGCTCGGCTGGGATCGGTCTCGCCGACCTTCTCTGCTCAGCGATGGTTGAGGAAGGACTGAGCCTAACGCAGGCCCAATCGAGAGTGTACATGTTTGACATCAACGGCCTGCTGGAAGACTCGCGAAAGGACCTCGTGGATTTTCAGAAACCTTATGCCCACAAGCACGCTCCGACGCGGGACTTTGTCGCTGCGATCGAAAGCATCAAGCCAACGACGATTATCGGCGTGAGCACTGTTGGCGGCACTTTCACCCAGAAGGTCATCGAGGCCATGTCGCGTATCAACGAACGCCCGGTGGTTCTCGCGCTCTCCAACCCGACTGACCACGTCGAGTGCACACCCGAGCAGGCCTACACATGGTCGAAAGGCAAGGCGATCTATGCCGCTGGCGTGCAATTCCCGCCGGTGCACTACAACGGGCAAACATTCTTGCCAGGGCAAGCCAATAACTTCTACATCTTCCCTGCGATCGGAATGGCCATTTTTGCCACACAGGCTTCTCGCGTCACAGATGAGATGTTCATCGAGGCTGCCCGCGCCGCAGCCGGTCAAGTACCGTCCGATTTGCTGAAGCAGGGGCTACTCTATCCATTGCAGTCAAACATTTTAGAAACGGAAATTCAGACGGCTGCGCAGGTGGCCAAGCTAGTCTTCGATTCGGGGCTTGCCCGCGTTGCCCGTCCCGCCGACATGGTCGCCTTCATTCGTGACCACGTCTATAAGCCGGAATACAAGCTCGAAACAGCACGAAGCACGGCGGCCTGAGAGGGTCGCCGCGAATCATGCAAGGATTCCCAACAATACGGGTGTGTCTAGTGTCAGCCGCGTTGTTTATCTTCGCGCCCCACGGTTACTGCCAGGATGCACAAAGCGAGACTCTCAGCGGACCTGATAGTCACGAGACCGGTCAAGGTCCCCACGGACATCTTTTTGGAGATTGGGATGGAGAACGATCCCGCCTGTTGGAACGCGGAAGCGCTGGCTCAACGAGCGCGTCGTCGCACGGGTGGGACAGTTCGCGGAGCAGGATTTCTACGGCGCGGATCACTATGCCGCGTCCTATATCTTCGAGCCGATGGGATATGCCCTGGGCAATCTCTTCACCGATTTCGAGACGTTCGATCCTCCCTCAACCTCCGCGATAGAAGTTCGGGTCGCGCCGCTCGATCACCTCTATATCAAGTCGATGGTCGCGGGATCCGTGAGGGAGCCTTTCTCAATTAGCCCCACCGGCTTGGTTCCGCGGAGTTCCGGTAAGTGTTTATGAAATCGGTTTTACTCTAGGTCAGAAAGCATCGGCTATCCGCGCTTTTGACAATGTCCAAAGTCGGAAGGGCTATTCCGGACTGTATCAGTTCGGCGCTTCTTACAATCCGACTACATTTGCGACGGCGACTGGCCAAAAACGTTCCGGAAATTATTTGCTGTATTGGATGGCCAGTCAGGCGCTCTGGCGTGTGGAGCCAAAGGGATGTAAGGGGCTAGACGCAACGTTTGGATACGACTGGAGTCCAGCCGACATCAACCGCAATAACACCTTGCTCGCTGCCGGGCTGCGTTTTAACGAGCCGTTGCCCGCGAACATTCACAATACTATGTCGTTAGGATACGTGCGGAATAGTCTGAGCCCGGAGTTTCTGCCATCTGGGCAGGCTCCTTGGAGGGTCGAAAACGCCATCGAGTTCAACACGCTTCTGGACCCTGAGACGCTGGATCCAAGTCCGGGGAAAACGGGGCTAAAACCCTGTCGGACGGTTACACTAGTTGGGAGGTGGACACGTCGCCCACCGCCCCGAATATCTACCCGCGTGTCGTAATTCTGCATCAATAGATCATCGATTGCCTCGCGAGGTCGCAGAAGCTCCCTGTCACGTGGCCGGCAAACTGGCCAACGTACCATGTCGCTGACATTAGCAAGCTGGCATTCGAACCTGCGATTTGCGTTTGCATGGTTGCGAGGGCCTGCAACGTGCCCAATTTGTTGGCGGTGGGTTTCAAAATTGACTCGATTTCACAGCCCTCGGCTGTGATGTAGACTCTCTCACTCGCCTTGTTACAAAAACTCCACCCGGTCATGCTCGCTAGGCATGCGCTGTATCAGCCTGCCGCCGGTTCTTTCCGTGCCGAGTTGACCCTATATAAGGACCGACCTCCTGGGTGCAACGCCAGGGGGTCACGCGTTCGCTCACGGGGTCAGGCGCGCTAGCGTTTCACGTCGTTAGTCATTTCGACCCACGCTCGTATTTCACTCTCCCAGGCGTTTACAGGGGTGGCAGAGAGCGGCGGATTCGATTTACCTCCTGCTTCAGTAGCAGGTGCTATAGTCCGAAAATCGCCAAGAGGCCGTTGTGAGCTTCCCAAGTTTCGGACGTGGGTTCGATTCCCATCGCCCGCTCCAGTCATCTTGATTCCCTTTAACGACTTAGCGATTGGTCGCGGCGGCAAAAGGCGGCAATAAGAAGGAAATGAGCCTTAAGGGTGGCACCAAGAGGTAAGAGCTTCAAGCGATTGCTTCCAATTTGCTGGCGATCCGCTCGGTGTCATACGGCTAGACTGGCGGAGAGCAGTCAAGCATCAACTTGACGACTGCGCTCATGGTCAGGAGCACATCAAGCCCGTAAGGTGGTGAAAGACGACCTTGCCGAATGATCGGGTCCTCAACAGGGTCTCTATTCCGAAGCTCGCGGTCTCGATTCCATCAATTCCGGGTATTTCCGGCGCGATGCCCGCGGATGGCTTGCTCGACCAAATCCTCGCCAAAACGCCTGGTAAATGGGCCCGAGCCCAATAAGAAGCGGTAATAGATTGCACCAAAGATCGCGTCGTTCAGTAAGTCAGGTTTCGTATCTGACCGCAGCTCACCTGCATTCTTCGCTCGCTCCAGATCGGCGATCGTAGCAGTCCGCCGGGGGCTAACCCATCGATCGAAAAATGCCTGACGGATTGCCGGCTCGCTCTGGCCCTCGGCGATCAGCCCGGCCACAATCTTGCCGAAGGGCCCGTTGAACGCGTCGATCAAGCTTCGCACTCGAAACTGCAGAGACTCTTCGGCGTTTAGAACCGTGGGCTTCTCGAGGTTGCGAGGCATCCGCTCGGAGAGCATCGCTAGCACTAAGGTCGCTTTACTCGGCCACCATTTATATAGGGTGGGCTTGCCGACCTTGGCCCGCTTGGCGACCTCTTCTATGGTCAAGTCGCGGACCGACTTTTTCTGAAGCAGGGCGTAGACCGCCTCCATAATCGCCGCATGCGATGCCGCCATTTCGCTGGGTGGCCGGCCCTTACGCGCAGGGGGAAGCTTGTTCTTCTTCATGGAACTAATGTTAACGGAACGTAGCGTAAAGTCAATTGACATCGCGGCGGCTGCGCAGTACTATAAAACGGAACGTAAAGGAAAGTTAATGGTCACGCCGAGAGGCTGACTGAAACCAACATCAATGCAAAGGAGAGTGAAATGAATCATCAAACGCGTCCGTACGAACCGCTGACTTCTCAAAACGCTGCGCTCGTTCTCGTCGATCATCAGGTCGGCCTGATGAGTGGCGTTCGCGACTATTCGATCGGCGAACTGAAACATAATGTAGTCGCCCTGGCCAAAGCCGCTAAGGCGCTGAAACTCCCAATCGTCGTTACCACGACGGCGCGCGACAGTATGTGGGGACCGACAATCCCCGAGCTTGTGCAGGCTTTGCCCGGCACGGACATCATCGACCGGTCGTCGGTCAACGCCTACGACGATGCACGAGTCTCGCGCGCCATTGAGGCGACAGGCCGAAAGAAGCTCATCTTCGCCGGCCTCTCTCTGGAAGTGTGCGCAGCTCTCCCCGCCATGACCGCCGTCAGCAAGGGATTCGACGCATACGTGCCCGTGGACGTATGCGGAACTTTCAGCGAGACCAAGCACCAAGCCGGGATTTTGCGAATGATCCAAGCCGGCGTAGTGGTTTCGGACTACTGCACATTGATGGTCGAGATTCTCAAGGACAATCTGGTGCCAGAAGCGGGCCCCGTTTATGAAGCCATGGATATGGATTGGGCCAAGCTCGTCGGCCAGATCGCCCACGCTTACGGAAAGTAAGTGCGACCACTCTCCGGATTGTATGCTCCCGCTGACAAGCTGACGGCAGTGGCTCGGTGCAGCCGCTGCCGTCTATGGCGAGGAATTCGGGCAGCGCAGCAAGTGTTGGCCGCTGCACTTGCAGTCGGTGCAGCCGTGCCGATTTGGGCGCAGTCACATCCTTCCCTTCCCCAATCTCCGCAAATCTCAAATGCCGTTGGCTCGCAGGTGACCGCGGGAGGCTCGAGCACGCCGAATTATCAAGTGGATCGCAGTGAGGAGGACTGGGGCGGTTTCTGTCGCCAGGTGACCAAGCGTGACGACTTTTGGGACCCGCTCAAGTGCATCGGGCTTGGACGACCATTCTGGTACCTCTCCTTTGGAGCAGAATTACGCAGCTCGTATGAGACTTATCGAGAGTACAACTGGGGCAGCGGACCACAGAGTGACAACGGCTATTACCTCAACCGACTCATTGGCCACGCTGACTTTCACCTGGGTCCATCGGTGCGCATCTTTACGGAACTCCAGAGTGGCCTTGAGTTCGGTCGCAATGGAGGACCCAGGCCCGCGATCGATGAGGACAAACTTGACGTCGGCCAACTGTTCCTCGAATTGCGATCATCGATCCACCAGCACAGGGTTCCAATCGAGTTCCGAGTCGGTCGCCAGGACCTTAACTACGGGGACGGCAGTCTTGTTTCGATACGCGATCTAAACGTCCGCCGGCCTTTTGATGGGATCAAGTTGATCCTACGGCCACAGGATTGGCGCATCGATGTCTTTGCTGCAAAGCCTGTAGTGACGAGCCCTGGATTCTTCGATGACGCTCCTGATCACACGCAAACTTTCTGGGGAATCTGGGCGACCGACATAAAAGAGCAGTCGTTCGTCCGACAACTAGACTTTTACTATCTGTTACTCGACCGTAAGAATGCACAGTTTGACTAAGGGACCGCTCGCGAACGACGGAACACGCTGGGAGTCAGGGCTCACGAGACGGCCAGTAAATTGACATTCCTCCAGGAGGGGGATTTGCAGTTCGGATCTTTCGGATCAGGGCGACTGCTTGCGTGGAAGTTCGCGGATGGAGTGTCTCACTCACTTCCACAAATTCGGTACCATCCAGTTGTCGAACTTCAGGGAGCAATTTCTACTGGGGACGAAAACCCGCAGAACGCAGACCTTCAGACATTTTATCCGCTCTTTCCTTCAGGCCTGTACTATGGCTACATGGTCTTCACAAGCGGATCGCTCAACGCAATCGTGGCCCACCCAAGCCTCGCAATGCAGCTTTCGAAGGGCCTTTCGCTCGGTGCCGACAGCTTCTTTCTATGGCGACAGCGAACGACCGATGGACTCTATTCGCAAGCCGGCATGTTCCTGCGTACGGGACAGGCGTCGCAATCGCGCTACGTAGGTGCGACACAGGATTTGACCATCGCGTGGGATGTGGACCGGCATACTACCGTGCGATTCCTGGCAGCCTATTATGAGGTTGGACCATACCTTCGCGAAACACAGCCTTCAGGAAAAACCGCGACCTATTTTTCGGCCATAGCGAATTACAAGTTCTAAAGCACAAGCTACCGGCAGCCTTGCCCGATATGGCTCACTACTCCCGGATGACGGTAAATTGGAGTAATCCACTTTGATGAAAAATCCACTTATCTGTAGCAGCTCCGTTCCCCTGGCGGTGGCATCCCAACTCGAAAGGGATCGTGGGTCAACCCATGTCCCAACGGACGCAGTTCATTGTTGCGCGGGGATTTACGGAATGATCGCGGCGGAAGAAGGCGGCAATCACCCGCTCAGTCGTTGGCAAGTCGTTTCTAAGAGCAAAACAGCTCTCATCAAGCCGCCGAGTAACGTAGAATCATCGGGAGTTTAATGGGTGTTCTGTTCGATTCCCATCGCCCGCTCCAGTCATCTTGGTTCCCTGTAACAACTTAGCGATTGGTCGCGGCGGCAAAAGGCGGCAATAAGAACGAGAAAGAGCCTCTTGGGTGGCGCCTTTGGCTCTTGCGGAA
>Ga0207036_10039_pt1 | contig 25735 bp, 19 predicted proteins | sample Alteio_BWMinCont_78_FD_153284 | JGI IMG/M metagenome (GOLD analysis project Ga0207036, IMG submission 153284) | Enriched cells from forest soil in Barre Woods Harvard Forest LTER site, Petersham, Massachusetts, United States -... | ecosystem: Environmental > Terrestrial > Soil > Temperate forest >... | reverse complement strand
ACATCGTTCAATACTGTGTTCGGATTGACCGAGTGAATTCCAACTGCCGTTGTAACTACCACCGCGACCATGATGATCTGCGTCAGCACTGCGCCGATCTTTGTATCCCAAAGTTCCAGCTTAGTGTCTTTGCGCTGTAATCGTTTATCGATTACCGCTCCCTGCTGATAGAAGACCATCCATGGCATAATGACAGCGCCGACATTTGCTGCAAGCAGGAAAAGATAGTTACCTTGCCCAACTGGGAAATGCGTCAAGCCGCTTGCCATTGCATGAAGATCGGGTTTTGCCATTATCGTCGCTACGATGAAGAGCAATTCGAGAAGGCCAACAGCTATCCCAATTTTTTCAACGCGGCGATAACTGCCGCTCAGTCCGACCATTACGAGAAGCGCAGTTACTATTGGCACACTGACATAAAGCGGGATATGGAACATCTGTGCAACACCTGCGATACCGGCGAATTCTGTAACCAGCGCACCGATGCAGGCCACGAAAAGCGTGATGACCGAAACCATCGCCCATCCCATGCCGAAATGGTCGCGAATGAGTGCGCCGTGGCCTTCGCCTGTTACAATGCCAAGCCGGACGGTGATCTCCTGCACTACATATAGAATGGGAATGAGGATAAGCTGCGGCAGGACCATCGTATAGCCCCACTGCGCGCCGGACTGTGCGGCGGTGATGATGCTGCCGGCGTCGGTATCGGCGAGCATGACCATAAGGCCTGGACCGATAACGGAAAGCGCGAGCATAATCCCCCTCTGTTTTGGGGTTGGGACGGTGTTTTTTGGCGGATTCTCCATTTTGCGCTACTAAGACTAAGTCTTAATAAGGATGGTTCCTTTAAAGATGATTTTATCTATGTTTTATCATTTGCAATGAGGTTGCTATAAACGGTTTATCTTTGTGAAAATCTACTTCTAAGGCGTCAATTTGTTCGTATATTGTACCTAAATTGACAGGCACCTAATCCGCCCGTCTTGAGCCGCGCACATGAACAAACTCTATTTCGGCGACAACCTCGATATTCTCCGCGAGCACATCGCGGCGGAATCGGTCGATCTTATTTATCTCGATCCGCCGTTTAACTCCAAGCGCGATTATTCCGTGCTCTTCAAAACGCCGAAGGGACACGAAAGCGACGCGCAGATAACCGCGTTCGAGGATAGCTGGCATTGGGGCGAGCAGGCAGAGCGCGAGTTCGCACAATTAGAGCAATCGCAGCATACGGATGTGGCGGAGATGATGATCGCGTTACGCAAGTTTCTGGGCAACAACGACATGATGGCCTATCTCACAATGATAGCCAACCGGCTGCTCGAACTGCACCGTGTGCTCAAACCCACCGGCTCGCTCTATCTACATTGCGATCCGACAGCGAGTCATTAATTTTGTAAAGAGCATGAAGCTAATAAATAACCAAAATGTGCGCTTCGGAGCATTATGGATAGGTGGAGTAATCTTATTCTTCTTCGTTATTTATCATTCTCTAAATCCTTTCGAAAATTTGCTGCTTATGATGCACCGTGACGTTGCCCCAGGAGTAGTGACCGAGGCAACGGTCACGTGGGATAACAGCAATGACGATGCTTCTGAGGATTATACGACCGAATATGAATACCAAACACCTGATGGTCGCACATTTCAAGCAACGTCCACGGCGAATTTTACTGGCAAGTATAAGGCTGACGATGACTACGATGAAGACACTGATCCACCGCGACGCATTCGGGTAGAGTACTTACCTGAAATTCCTTCCATTAGTAGAATAAAAGGGCTTAATGGCAGTGTGCTTGATGGAATCATTTGGGTAACGTTTACGGCGGTGATACTTGCTCTATTGTTCGGTTTTGGTATCTTCGCAATTAAAATTGGAATACGAGAGAGTAAAGGAGAATATTTTCCAGTTAGTAGCAACGGGTCAGACATGTATTAACCATATGATAGAAGCTGAATTTGACCAAGAGCTTTATGCACAGATCGGATTCATTCTGGAAATGTTACAATTTACAGAAGGAGCAATAATGACCGCAATGCATTTGGCCCTGCACGAACAGGGGCTCTCTTCAATCAATGAGTACGAAAGCCTTGAAGGAATCCTGAAGAAAATGACGTTAGGTCGGTTGCTTAAGAAGCTCAGGGCGGATGTGAAGCTTGATTCCGACTTCGAGGATTTTGCTGAAAGCTATTTGGCTGATCGTAATGAATTCATCCATAGGTCATTCAAACTTCATGATGTTGATACTCCTGAAGGAAGACAGTCGATGCTTAATCTGATTTATCGACTCTTCAAAGGCTCGGAAAGACTCACGGAAATTTTCGTTGCTGTTCTGGTCGACTGGAGTGGGCAAGCTGGTTTCACGGTATTGAATAGCTTGGCGTCCGCAGATCCTGAAGCGGCCAATTATATATCAACCCTTAAGAATGAATCAGTACCTATTGCGCGAGGGGTATTTCAAGGATATAAGGAGAAGAAATGATACAAGATAATCCCTCCGGCATTGACGGACTTATTTTCTTCCACGATGACAAGAGTGGCGCAAAGAAGATAATAGTCTCGGTAAAAGGCGGCGGCAACGTCGGAGTTGCAATGGTCAAGGACCTGATCGCGACGGTCGAGCGCGAGAAAGCCGCGATGGGATTTTTCGTCACGCTGACCGAACCGACGCGCCCGATGAAAGAAGAAGCTGTTTCTACCGGCTTCTACGATCAGGATAAGTGGGGCACCGAATACCCGAAGCTGCAAATCCTCACCATCGAGGGCCTGATGTCGCAGACCGAACGTCCGCGCTACCCCGATCTGACGATGGGCCGCTCGACATTCAAGCGCGCGGCTGTCGAGGATATAAGCGGAGAACAAGGGAGGTTGATATGAGCGGAATATTTATTAAAAAACTGAGAGTTCAAAATTATAAATGCTTCAAAGATGAAAGCATTGAGTTTGCAGTTCCAAATGGCCAAGAAGGTAGCGGCTTAAATATTTTTGTGGGTGAGAATGGCAATGGAAAGACAACAGTGCTCGAAGCATTCGATTATCTTACCAAGAGTGCCTACTCAGCAGAAAATCGTCTTAAAATCAATGATTTTCAACAAACTGATAAAGAAATTAACATAACAGGCGAAACTGAGCCGTTTCGATGTAAGTCGACAGTTGACTTTTACATTGCTCAAGGTTGGAGGTTTGAATCATCCGGTGTTGTATTCCAAGCCGAGAGCAGAAAGGCTAAAGCGCGTGGCAAGCTATTATCTTCGCCGTTCGAAATACACAGCCACTTTAAAGACGCAGCGAATTATATCAAAAAGGACGGTACTCAAGGCAAAGAAATCGATTCAAGAGATAAGAGCTTTTCCAATTCAAGCATTGAGGCCAATGAGATTAACGTTTTTTATTTTGACAAAAATCGATCACGTCATCTAAGTACCGGCAATTATCGAACCACCTTCGAATCCATTTGCGATGATCTAAATTGGAAGTTCCTCAACAGCTTAAACCCTGCTACACTGAGCGAGGTTATTAAGAATATTTCGGGTGAGTATTTCAAAAGCGTCAATGATATTGCTCAAAAAGGAACGGGGAAGAAAGTTGCAAAAGAACTTTCAAAATTTTTTGATAACAAAACTTTCGAGAACATTCGAATTGACCTCTTGGAGTTATTGCACCCCTTTTCAACAGCCTTCTTCGCGGTAAGAGATGATTTTACGCTCAATCAAATTAAGATTAAGGACCTCGGCTCTGGCATTGAGATGATTCTTACTTTGCTGCTACTTAAAAATATTTCAGAGCAGTCCGGAGGAAGCATCATATACCTAATAGACGAGCCCGAAATGCACTTGCATCCTCGGGCGCAGGAGGGACTTGCGAAGATACTACTGGAGGAATCAAAAGACAAGCAAATCCTTGTATCAACGCATTCGCCATATCTTTTTAAGAGCTGTGTCCAGGGTGCGTCACGGTTATTTATTTTTAGAAGGAATAAATCGGGTAAGATCGAAATAAGTGACGAGAAAAATACGAGCAAGCCACTATTTCCATGGAGTCCATCTTGGGGTGAGATAAATTACAAGGCGTATGACTTGCCGACGGTTGAATTCCATAATGAGTTGTACGGTTACACTGAAGAGGCTAAGAAACCAATTTTAGAAGCACTTCCTAAAACTATGGTCTGGAAAAATTCGCAATCCGGTAAAGATGAAAATGTTTCTATCTCCAAATATATTCGGAATGCAATTCATCACCCAGAGAATCGTACTAATAACCCTTACACCGATAAGGAGATGAGAGAGTCGATAGATGCCTTAATCGGCCTTCTGAAATAATAACTAAATAAGCGCCGGCTTTCGGCATCGTATGAAGAAAGAAGCTCCTATCGGTGTTCCCCGTTTTATCTCTAAGCGGTTTCAGAACTTACGCAGTTACGTATGGGGTAAGCTTTATTCTGAGTCGTTCCTACGCTCGCATCTTTTCAATATCAAAGGCCGTCAAGCACGGAATGCCCGGAGGAACGAATTGCGCGAGCGCGCGAAAGAAGTGCAATGGCTCGTATTTATTTTCCTCGTCCGAAGGTTCCTTTTGGAGGGAAGCATTTCTGCAGAAAAAGCGCTTGAAACTCTAAAACAGGTGAAGGGGATAAGGAGCTTCAAGATTGGCAATAAGAAATTTGCGAAAGGGAGCCCTGCTGTTTCGGAAGGGCGGCGGCTTGCCGATGCTCTTATGAGTGAAATTAAGAGCAAGAAAATGAAGGAATTGATTCTAAACGCCACAAGCACGACCGATATCATTTATCCTTATAGAAATCGTCTCTTTAGACAGGAAAAGGAGTACTTCTTCAAACAATCAGAGGTAAAGCAGGATCTTAGAGCTTTTTTCAAGAAACAGCAGACGAATCTTTACAGCTTTGGACGAACTGTAAATCAGACAGTTGAAGCTTTTGTCTTCGCCGAAGCTATGCGGCTGTATGATTCGGCCAATTGGGATGTCGATGTCATAAATCCAAAAGATAAAAGGACAAAAAAGAAAGCATTTCGTTTAAAGTTCTCGACACGCGGCAAGCCGAACGGTTATTCCTACGCTACTGCGTCCAAAGACGGCGTGCGTATTCAGATCAGGCATGGCCTAAGGGTTTCAATCTATAATGAGGGTCGAAAGACGACGGCAAACATGTGTTGCGATATTGCGATAATTAGAGATAACGACTTGTCGCATTTTGCTACAGACGAACCTGTTCCGAATCATTGGCTTCTTAGTTTTGCTGAGGTCAAGCACATGTCTGCATATCCAGAGTTAATCGCAAGCTTTGTTGGGTTGGTGCATGAATTACTTCCGAAACGCCTTCAAAACGTTCGCATTGGCGCTGTGAGTCAGAATATCCCGCCCTCGCCATTCTTATACGTAAGTGGTATACTGTGGGCTGGTGCGCTAACAATGGAGCAGTCTATATTCGAACGGGCGTATGATATTGATATTTATTCAAACGACAGGCAGATTGGTGTTCCTCGTAGGATCGAAGTATTTGATGAAACCGCTCTGCTCGCGGAACTCGCTGATGACTTGCCTTTCTGAAACTAATCCCACCTTCGGATACTTCACGGCTCCGCCACTTGTGCTGCTTCCCGTCGCGCGGATTGTGTCGTCCGCATCGCGTGCGTTAATAATTGAATACAATGCAACGAACCGGAATCTTCAATCTCATTTTTTCGTGCTTCGTTGCGCTTGTATTTTTAATTCCTCCTCGCACTTACGGTTGGGGTAAGGATGGTCATGCCGCCATCGTTCGTCTGGCATTTGAGCTAATGCCACCCGCGTAAAAATATTTTCGTTTTGCTCTTGACTTTTGGTTTTTTAGGTGCTATATTTGGTAGTACTATGATGGGCACCTATCTTAATTAAGTGTTAAGAATGAAGAATTAATAGTTGGGGTGCATTGCTCATTGAAAATGGAATTGGCGTAAAAGTTGTCTTTGGGAAGCGGGTTTATGAATAGTTGTTGCAACAAATGGCTAAATTAGCGTTTTTTCGAGGGTGATTATGAACACGAAAAGAACACACACACAAAGCACCTATTTCTTTAGGAAAACACTTAAACCTGTATCACGCCTACGTTGAATTTCGGTATCTCGGGGACGTGATCGGCGACGGCGATTCCAGTCGAGATTATCTGGCGGGTATGGCGGGGGTCGATAATGCCGTCGGTCCAGAGGCGGGCGGCTGCGTAAAGTGGCCCAGTTTGCTCGTTATAGCGGTTATTTATCTCTGAGAGCATGTTTTTCTGGTCTTCGGCGGAGATCTCTCCACCGGCTTTTTTCATGCTGGCAAGTCTTATCGAAAGCATCGTTTTTGAGGCCTGCGCGCCACCCATTACTGAAATTTGGGATGTCGGCCAGGAGAAAATAAGGCGCGGATCGTAAGCTTTTCCGCACATTGCGTAATTGCCCGCTCCGTTCGAATTTCCGACAATAAAAGTGAATTTCGGTACGACAGAATTGGCGACGGCATTGACCATTTTTGCCCCATCCTTAATTATTCCGCCATGTTCTGAGCGGGTGCCGACCATAAATCCGGTCACGTCCTGAAAGAAAATGAGTGGGATATGTTTCTGGTTGCAATTCATTATAAAGCGTGCGGCTTTATCCGCAGAATCTGAGTAAATCACGCCTCCGACCTGCATTTCCCCTTTCGCGTTTTTGACGACTGCCCGCTGATTTGCAACAATTCCGACCGCCCAGCCGTCAATTCGGGCATAAGCGGTGATGATCGTTTTTCCATAATCCGCTTTGTATTCGTCGATTTCGCCATCATCCACGATCCGGGCAAGGACTTCATACATGTCGTAAGGCTTTGCGCGGTCTTGAGGAATGAGAGCAAGGAGATCATCTGCCGGAAATTTTGGCGATTTGGGCTCAATTCGATCAAAATGCTGATGAGCGCCTTTTCCAATTTTGCTCATTAGCGAGCGCAATTCGGCAATGCAAGCATCGTCATTTGGCATTTTGTAGTCGGTTACACCAGAGATTTCTGAATGAACGCGAGCACCGCCAAGTGCCTCATTATCGGTTTTTTCGCCAATTGCGGCCTCGACAAGCGCGCTGCCTGCGAGAAAAACATGGCCTGTTCCTTCGACGATAAGCGCTTCGTCGGACATTATGGGCAAATAAGCACCGCCAGCGACGCATGGTCCCATTATTGCGGCTAATTGCGGAATTCCGGCGGCAGACATGACGGCGTTATTTCGGAAAATACGGCCAAAATGCTCCTTATCGGGGAATATTTCGTCCTGCATTGGCAGATAGACGCCTGCGCTATCTACCAAATAAATGATGGGAAGATGGTTTTCGATGGAAATTTCCTGCGCGCGGAGGTTCTTTTTGCATGTCATTGGAAACCATGCTCCGGCCTTCACTGTGGCGTCATTTGCAACGATAAGGCACAATTTCCCGCTAACTTTCGCAATGCCAACGACAACTCCGGCGGATACCGCGCCGCCTTCTTCAAGATACATGCCGTTTGCGGCAAACAGGCCGATTTCGAGGAATTCTGTTCCGGGGTCGATCAGCTTTTCAATGCGCTCGCGGGCTGTGAGTTTGCCCTTTTCGTGCTGTTTTTCGATGTTTTTGATTCCTCCACCGAGTTTTGTCTCATCGGCAAGGTTGCCAAACTTTTGGAGTAGATTTTGGCTGTTTTCGAGCGATTTTTTGAAATCTGGCTTGTTTTGGTTGAGCAGTGAGCCGATGGCTTTCATAGCGGAAATGGTCGTGAGGTTAATTTTGGGTAATAATTGAGTCGCTGCCGTTTCAAAATGGAGTTCGAGGAGTTTAAACTAAGCACAGAGACGCAAAGTTACGGTCAAATTCGGAAATTTAATGGATTTTCGAAGATGGCCCGAAAAGTGAGGATTCGCCCGCCATTGAGCACAAAAGAAGTCATGGCGAATTAATGAACTCTCAACCAACTTTATTGTTCTCGTTTTCGACCAAGATTCTATCATCATATTCCTGCCAACGCCTTTGAACAAAATATCCAAATCCTTGCTTTTTAGCGGCCTCATTCTCATGTGGGCCGCAGTTGTTTCGTTGCCTGCCGCAGCTCAGGATCGAACCGAGAACATCCATCCGAAGATCGAGGAGGATCACGCCGATGCAGCAATGAAATGGCTCGAAGATTTTACTAATCCAATGCATGAGCCGGATTTTTACGAAAATCGCCAAAAAGCCTACGATGAATTCAGGCAAATAGATAACCGACCGGCAATGAAGGCGCAAGCAAGCGCGGCATGGGTCGAGGTTGCCAAATCGCAAGAGAACAGCGTGAGTGGCCGGACTTCGTGCATTGCGTTCGATGCTGTCGGCACGATATATTTGGGCGCGATTTCAGGAGGGCTTTGGAAATCTACAGACAATGGCACTCATTGGATCTCAATGAGCGACAACTGGAAAACTCTTGCAATTGGCGGAGTGGCGGTTGATCCCGTTCACCAGAATATCATTTATTGCGGGACTGGCGGGTTTTACCCCTCAGTAGCAGACAATATTTCGGCCTCTGGAGTAGGAATTTATAAGTCGGTCGATGCTGGACTTAATTGGACTTTGCTTCCAGGAAGTCCGGCAACTACCATTGCTCAGATGGAAGTAAACTGGGGTGATCCGAATATAGTCTATTGTGCAACCGGTGGCGGCGTTAAGATGTCAACTGATGCCGGAAATACCTGGGCTACAGCAACATCTATTGGCGGCTTTACGAGCATAGCGCTCGATCCTAAAAATGCTGGAGTAATTTATGCTGCCGGAGGGGGCCTTGTGAAGAAATCGGTCGATTCCGGCAAAACATGGACATCTCTTTCGGGTTACCCGACTGGCCAGCTCATGGTTCTTGGAATGTCCAATGTTTCGTCCGACTCCATATATTTGAGCACGGGCAATGGTGTTTCTCAAGGCTGGACAGGAAGCGTTGTTGGAGCATCAGTGCTTGCTCTTTCTACTGACGCTGGTGTAACCTGGAATACAGTATCACAGAACCTTAACTTTTTAGGCTCACAGGCATATTATGCAAATGCCCTTGCAGTAAATCCGACAAATCCTGCAATTGTCGTCGTTGGCGGTCTTGATATATATTCATCGACAAAGTCAGGGGCAAATCTTGGAAAAAGGACAGAGTGGACAGCACCCAACACGAGTTCAAATTTTTCTCACGCCGATGTTCATGGGTTAAAGTACAATCCATATAACAATCAGCTTTTTGCTATGAGTGATGGAGGGATATTTCATAGCGAGACCAACGCCTCAACATGGGAGCAGGACATGAATGCAAATCTCGGTACACTGCTCTTTGTAGGAGGAGATATGGCAGCCGACGGCGGCGGCGAACCGGCCTTTTTTGCTGCAGGCGCGCAGGATAACGGGACAAATAAGCTTACACCTGGCACCGACCAGGCATACCGGATGGTCGCTGGCGGCGATGGAGGAACTGTGTTCGTCTCCCCATCAGATGGACAGACGCTTTATGCCACATATCCAACCACTTCCTGGGGAGGCCCCACACTTTATTATTCTCCAAATGGGGGAGAGGATTGGGCAAGCGGCACTCCTCAATACAACATACTTGCAGAGACTCCCGTAGTTAATGCTAATCCGCCATTTTATATCGAATACGATGTATGCGACGCCGACCCGAATGTAGTCGCCATCTGCGGAAGTAACTCTTATGAGGATGGGGGTGGCGGCGATTTGTTCCTTAGCACGGATGCAACAAGCATCGAAGGCAATGGCAGCCCGAACACATCCGATTTTTCCTCAGTAACCAATACTGGTGCACCAAATACCGCTGTATCCGGCTCAATAACCACCGTTCATATTGCCAAGAATAATTCCAGCTATATTTTTATCGGTACATCGGGTAATAAGATGTATTACAGCATAGACCAGGGTGTTACCTGGACTCCCTCGAAGACAAATTTGAGCGGATACCCAACATCTATCACATCCGATCCAAATAATGAAACACACCTATTTATGACCACGGCAGGAACAGGCTCTACTTCGAAACATTTTTATATTTCGAACGATACTGGCCACACCTGGATCGCGCCTGCAACGGGTCTGCCCAATTTGAACTATCGCCGGGTTCAAGTAGATGGAAATGGAAATATTTTCATTGGGCATGATTTCGGCGTTCTCAGATCGCAGGATGGCGGGGTTACGTGGTATAATGTAGCCAGTGGATTTCCTTACTCAATGGTAACATCTCTCCGTGTTCGTGGACACTATCTTGTGGCAGCTACTTATGGCCGAGGAATGTATTATGTTGACCTCAATCAGCTTCCATCGCTTACCAACTCCGTGTCGCAATCTACCGCTAATTCAAACGCGCAGATCAATGACATTTACCCGAGCATTGTGATGACTTCTGCTCCGAGAGTCAATGTCGATTACTCATTGGCTGGCGATACTCATGCCACACTCTCCGTGTATGACGTTCTTGGCCGTGAGGAGAAGGTGCTTGTCAACGAATATGCATCAAAAGGTAACCATTCCATTGTTGGCGATATTACTGGGCTTACGCCTGGTCAGCACTACGTTGTGCTAACTGCCGATGGATTCTCGATTACAAAGCCATTGACAATAGAGTAGCCGCCAGTGGGCCGCCCACGAATTGCATTGCCAGACATACGAGATGTTGCTAAACTTCTCGACTCTACTCGCGACCCTGTAAGAAAAGCATCTATCGAAACGCTCGCGGCATTGTCGCGAGTGGCGCCCTCTGCAATGGCTTTCCTGATTCCACGCCTCCATGCTCTTCTCGCGGATGAGCCGCAGAATACTATCACTAATCATGCGATCGAGATCCTATCTAATTACGCCAGAACAAGCGAGCGTGCCGCACGAAAAGTTATCCCGATACTACGCAACACTATTTCAGAGCTTGGACCGCGGAGTGCATCGAAAGTGAGCAAACTTATTTCGGAACTTACAAAGAAATAGATCAAGCCTGCTCTTTGTTCGCCCGGTTATCTAAGAATTTATCGAGTGACTTTCTGGCAAAAGCTTCGATCTCGACAATTGTATGAGTTGACGAAGCCTCGATAAAAGAAAATCGAGTCCGGTCACCGATTACGAGATCGGCACTAATTGAAAGATGATTCTTAAGTTGTTCTTCCAAATAATCCCGCCATTCTCGAAGAAGTTCGTCCGTAATTTTCGACGAGCCGGACGATCTATCCGCCCCAGCCCCGCGATCTCTGAGCCAATCTCGTCCCAAGCTGCCCGTTAATTCCATTATACCGATTTTTATGTGTGTGCGTAAATATGATTTGAGAATATAATTGCAATAACCACAAATTCATGGATTCGCTCCGATAATTTCGTAATTTGTGGCGATTGACATCGTCGTTTTTACATTTCCATGACACAAGCCTCGATCAGGACTCGTATTTTTGCTTTGTGATTGTATTTTAACTTATTTTTCAAATTTTCTATGAAAAAAGCCTTAACTTCAATGCTTTCCAGGACCATTAAAGGTCTAAGCTTCCTTGCTATCTTCTTATTCTGTTCGAGCATATTTTTCATCCATACTGGCTCCCTTCGAGCACAAGACCGGAGCGGTGTCATTTCCGGCGAATGCGATGAAACAGCAACGGGCGCGCCGCTGCCGGGCGTGACCGTTCGAGTCATGCTCGTCTCCGATACGACGTTTGTTCGTTATGCCTTCACTAATTCCGTCGGCAAATACCGATTCAAAAATCTTTTTTTGGGAAAATATATTGTCAAGCATAGCATACTTGGCTATGAGGACGAGCTGAGGACCGCTGAAGTCACCGGCACAGAGCCATTGATATTAAAGATCGAGATGAATGTGCAGCCACTCAGTTCACAAAATGTGATCGTAACTGCTTCACGGCATGAAGAGAAAGAGACTCATTCGCCGTCCTCAATATCTGTCGTCTCATCAGCCGAACTTCGCGATCAGGTGGATGCAACTCCGGCGGATGCGCTCAAGAATGTGCCGGGAATTGACGTATCGAGTGAAGGTATCGCGACATCGACTTATGCAAGCCGCGAGTTCCACAGCGTTTATGGGAGCGACATGCTTACGATGAACGATTACCACGCGCTCGAAGTACCATCGCTTGCAGTCTATTATGGAATTCTTATTCCACAAACCATGGATGACATAGATCATGTTGAAGTTGTTCGAGGTCCAGGCTCGGCGCTTTACGGCCCGGAAGCGGCCACTGGCGTGGTTAATTTTATTTCGAAGTCGCCGTTTGCATCGCAGGGTACAAATCTCTCTATCTCAGGCGGAGAGCGAGATTACCTTGACGCCAGCTTTCGACACGACGAGTCTATCGGAGATAAATTCGCTTTCAATATAAGCGGGCATTATCTATCTGCAAATGACTGGACAAGCGACGATCCAAATGAGGATACCGCCAGGAAATATGCTCAGCAAAGGCTTAATGCACAACCGATCTTGACACAGAGCCAGGCGGACAGCCTTTCGCGAATAGGCGCTCGCGATTACAATCTTCAGGTCTATTCGCTGAATGCGCGCGCGGATGCTATTCTATCTGACGATCTGACTGCCTACGTCACCGCCGGACTGACAAACATCGGCAACGATATTGCGATGACCGAAGATTTTGGTGATGCCCAGATAAAGAATTGGCTGTATGAGTTCGTGCAAGGCAGGGTAACATACAAGGATCTATTCATTCAAGCATCGGCAAACCACGATAATACGTCCGGCTCGTATTTCCTGCCAACGGGTGCTCCGCTGATAGATAAATCCTCGACTTACGTTGCGCAAATTCAGGAGCACTGGGATCCGATGCAGAACGAAAAACTGACTTTTGGAGCGGACTATAAAGCAATTGTTCCGATCTCCGACTCCAGCATCTATGGCCCGGACGATGGGCATGCAAACACGCAACTTTATGGCGCATATTTGCAATCGCAAACATCTTTGCTGGACGATGCGCTTGAAATCGTCCTCGCAGCAAGAGTAGATAAAGACCAGAATGAGGCCGTGAACTTAGCTCCCATTTTCTCGCCTCGAGTGGCAGCAGTTTATCATTTCGACGACAACAATCTCGTGCGGGCGATGTACAATAATACTTATCTGCTGCCCACCGAAGTTGACTTGTTCTCGGACTTGCTATACCAAAACGATCCTTTCGGCCTCAGCGCATACGGCCTCACTGGCCCAAATATGCGATATGTTACGTCTTATGTATCGGGAATGAATTTTGTTCCCAATACGGACGGATCGTATCTAATGGGCTCGACATTCTTAGGTCCTACTGGCGGCAGTGCTACATTTAACACCAATAGTTCTAAATTATGGTCAGCCATCATGGGATTGGCCGCGAACCTAGGGAAACAACCGCTTCTCAGTGGTGTGCCTGCACCGCCAGCAGGGTATTCATTTACAAACATGGCGTATCTGAATCTGAACACAAAAGCGTTTGTGCCGACAGCCGCACCTATCGATATTGGCCCGGTCCAGCCACAGGAACAACGAACTCTTGAGATGGACTATCAGGGAGCGGTCTCAAAAAGCTTCCAGTTCGAAGTGGATGCTTATCAAACCCATTATACTGCTGTTCGCGCAACTACGGCTGATCTGACACCGAGCGTCTTCATCGATTCAGCAAAAACAGAACAGTATCTTGATCAGGTATTCACCGCCGATGGAGTCCCGAATCCGGATGCGACTGCACAGGCCGTCGCTCATGGGCTCACAGGAGTGCCGATAGGAGTTATCCAGCCAACAACCGGAGTTCATGAGGCATATCCAGGCGAACCTTATGACGTTCTCGTTGGTACTCGAAGCTACCTCCAAAATGTGATCGAGTTTTCGGGAGTCGATTTCTTTTCGACATACAAAGCCAATGACAATTGGTCGTTCGATGGCTCATTCTCGTGGTTAAATAAAAACTATTGGTATGCTGGCGAACTGAATCCGAACGATTCTACAGCCCAAAATCCGTTTGCGCTAAACATACCTAAATATCGCGCATCTATCGGTGCAAAGTACTCCGGTCTGGCACGCGGATTAAGCATAGAAGTGCGGGACCGCTGGTCGGACGCTTTCCCGATGTACGATAACTATTGGGTAGGAAATGTAACTGCGGCGCATACCCTCGATCTTACGGTCAATTATCGCATAGAATCGTGGAACAGCCTTCAGCTTACACTTTCAGTAACGAATTTGCTGAACAACATGCACCAGGAGTTCGTCGGCGCACCTGTGATAGGGCGTCTCGCGGTTCTGCGTGCATCGTATGCACTACCGAGTTTATAGTCATTGAGTAATATGGTATGGGGTTTAGCGTCTAAACCCCATACACCCTAAACCCTAATCCCTGCCGGAGTGTTAGGCTCGGCGCAATGCCACGCAGAACAGACATAAAAAGTATCCTCATCATTGGCTCCGGCCCGATCGTCATCGGGCAGGCGTGCGAGTTCGATTATTCCGGCACGCAAGCCTGCAAAGTCCTGAAAGAAGAGGGATTTCGCGTCATTCTCGTCAATTCCAATCCGGCGACGATAATGACCGACCCGGAATTTGCAGACGCAACTTACATCGAGCCGATCACGCCCGAATATATCGAAGCCATAATCGCGAAAGAACGGCCAGATGCCATTCTTCCAACAATGGGCGGACAAACGGCCCTGAATAATGCCCTTGCACTCCATGAACGCGGCATTCTGAAAAAATATAACGTAGAATTAATAGGCGCAAAGCCTGACGCGATCAAGCGCGCAGAGGACCGCGAGGAATTCCTCGCCACAATGAAATCCATCGGCCTTGAAATGCCGCGAGGAGGATTTGTGAATACTGTCGAGGAGGCGCTGGAACTAATAGAATTAGTCGGGTTCCCAACCATTATTCGTCCCAGCTTCACAATGGGTGGTTCTGGAGGCGGGATTTGCTGGAACATACAAGAATTCCGCGAGATAGTCCAGCATGGACTGGATGCTTCCCCAGTCCATCGCGTTCTCGTCGAAGAATCGGTCATCGGATGGAAAGAATACGAGCTTGAAGTGATGCGCGATCTGGCAGATAATGTTGTCATCATCTGCTCCATCGAAAATTTCGATCCAATGGGAGTTCACACCGGAGACTCGATTACGGTTGCCCCGGCGCAAACGCTTTCCGACAAAGAATATCAAAAGATGCGCGATGCTGCGATCAAAGTAATCCGCGCTATCGGCGTTGAGACTGGTGGCTCAAACATACAGTTTGCACTGAATCCAGTCGATGGCCGAATGCTCGTAATCGAAATGAATCCTCGTGTATCGCGTTCCTCCGCGCTCGCATCGAAAGCTACTGGCTTCCCTATTGCAAAGATTGCTGCGCGGCTCGCAGTCGGCTACACACTTGATGAGATTCCGAACGACATTACAAAGATGACACCGAGCTGCTTCGAGCCGTCGATAGATTATATTGTAGTTAAAATTCCTCGCTGGGATTTCGAAAAATTCAAAGGATTGGAAGCAAGCTCGTCACAGCTTGGAGTTCAGATGAAATCAGTTGGCGAGGCAATGGCATTTGGCCGCACGTTTAAGGAAGCAGTGCAAAAAGCCCTCCGCTCACTCGAACAGAGCAGATATGGCCTCGGCGCAGATGGCAAGGATGAATTTGACATTCCGAATATGACGGAAGCGGAGAAAATCTACACGGTGGAGACCATCCGCGAGCGCCTCGGCCAGCGCCGCTCGGATATGATATTTACAATTCGCTATGCACTCCAACTCGGAATGTCTATCGAAGCCATATACGAGGCAACGAAAATAGATTATTGGTTTCTTGATCAGTTGTGGCAGATAGTCAGGATGGAAAGTGAATTGAGGGAAGCTGCGATGACATCCATCCCAAATGAGCAGATTGAAGAATTGCAAGCTGCATGAAAGCCGTCCTCTTCGATCTCTTCGGAACCCTCGTCGATAATCCGACGACAATACAGGTTTTGCAATTGCATTCTGAAGTAGCCACGGTTCTCGGTGTGCCTGCGGAAGCTTACGCATCTGGATGGAAGGCAACATTCCATGAACGAGTGCGTGGCGATCATGGCTCAATTGCACAATCTATTGCTGCTGCGGCGAGGCATAGCGGACACTCATTTGAAGCGGAAGCACTCCATAGTGCGGTCGAAGTACGGTTCAAACATACGCGCAACTGGCTCATCCCTCGCTCTGACGCATACTCAACAATTTTACAGTCTAAAGAGCGCGGATTGAAAATCGGATTACTCTCGAACTGCACTGACGAAGTACCTCTCATTTGGCCGGAGCTGAGTTTCGCGCCTTTATTTGATGAACCTCTTTTTTCTTCACAAGAGCGAGTACGAAAACCGGATCAGGAATTCTACCACCGGGCGCTTTCCAGACTAAATGTTTCTGCTCAAGACTGCCTTTACGTTGCCGATGGTGATAACGGCGAACTTGCTGCAGCGAAAAAGATCGGAATGAAAGTTGTGATGATCCGCCCATCCGATCTTCTCAACGATTACCGCCAAGACCCGGAAGAAGATTGGGATGGGCCGAGGATTGAACGATTATCGGAATTACTTACTTTTTGAAATAGACAGTGACTTCAACACTAGTGGTTTATGCAGAAGAGAATAATGTCCCCGATCTTTCATGCGGGAATTGAACATCATTTCTTCAAGCTTTCTACTTGCCTCAATTTCAAGATTTAAGACTTCAATAAGTTCTCTAAATTCTTTCGAGGTCGCATCGATGGCCTTCCATGAAGCCATAAAATCGAAGTGCTGACCATGTCTAAAAAGGCGTCCGGGAAGAGGATAGTGTTTCCGATTCCCGATAATAATACCATATCGCAAGTAAGGATGAACATATTTATGTGCCGATGCTTTTTGACTATAAGTGATAGCATCATGCGTTGTAATTTTTCCTAATTTCGCCTCCACAACGACTCGCGGTTTCCATGTTTCATTTTCAAATTTCTCATAAATCAATATATCCGTTTCATACTCGACAGATTTGATCTCTTTGGGCTTATTGTCCTTTCCATAGCTAAGAACTTCGTTAGCATACGCGATGTGGCGGCCAACCACAGCCTCAATATGAGCATCGGTTTTGCGTAATTTTTTTCCGATCTCGCCAATAATCAATTCCACCCACTCTTTCTCACTCATATTATCAATATTGATGTGTTGAAGAAAGCGACGTAACGCCATATTCACAAAGAAAAAGTCCAAGCTAATGCTCATGCACACAAAGTAGGAGAGCTTTTGCAGATTCCGGTGTTTGATGCCCGATGCCAGAACTCACAATCACCCCCGACCTCCTATACCGCGCGAAGCGCGATGGCTTCTCTGACCGCCAGCTTGCCGAGATTTTCGGCGTGGGCGAGAACGATGTTCGCGCTCGGCGAAAAGAGCTTGGCATTGTGCCGGTGTTTAAGACCGTAGATACTTGCGCGGCTGAGTTTTCCGCCGAAACGCCATATCATTACTCGACTTACGAAGAGGAAAACGAATCCGTTCGAACGGATAAGAAAAAAGTGGTTATTCTCGGCGGCGGGCCGAACAGGATCGGTCAGGGAATCGAGTTCGATTATTGCTGCGTGCATGCCGCGCTCGCGCTCGAAGAAGAGGGCATCGAGACGATAATGATAAATTGCAATCCTGAAACCGTCTCGACCGATTACGACACATGCGATAAGCTTTATTTCGAGCCGCTCACTTTCGAAGATGTGATGAACGTGATCGACTTCGAAAAGCCGGATGGCGTCATCGTTACTTTCGGCGGACAAACGCCGCTCAAGCTTGCGAAGCAGCTCGAAGCGGCAGGAGTGCCGATTCTCGGCACATCGCCCGACATGATAGATGTTGCCGAAGACCGTAAGCGATTTGGCGCGCTGATAGACCGGCTGAAAATCAAATGCCCGCCTTACGGCACTGCGTTCGAAACAGATGAAGCTATTCGAGTTGCGGAGAAAGTTGGTTATCCGGTTCTTGTTCGACCAAGTTATGTGCTTGGTGGGCGGGCAATGGAGATATGCTATCGCCCGGAAGCCGTTGCAGAATATATGGAAAATGCTCGCGGCGTCAGCCCAAGTCATCCGATCCTCATCGATAGATTTTTGGAAGATGCTTACGAGTTCGATGTCGATGCCGTGCGCGATAACGATGGAACTGTAATTATTGGCGGCATAATGCAGCACATCGAAGAGGCCGGAATTCATTCGGGCGATTCATCGAGCGTCATCCCGCCCTACTATATTTCGGACGAGAACTACAAGCAGATAGTTGACTACACGCGCCGATTGGCAACTGCGCTCGAAGTTGTTGGCCTCATCAACATACAATATGCGCTGAAAGACAGCACCGTTTACGTGCTCGAAGTAAATCCTCGTGCGAGCCGCACTGTGCCTTTCGTTTCCAAAGCAACCGGCAGACCTCTTGCGAAAATAGCAGCGAAAGTGATGATCGGAAAAACGCTGAAAGAGCTTGGTCTTAAAGATTTCGAAAAAGCGACGAAGTTTGTGGCGATCAAAGAATCCGTTTTCCCATTCGATAAATTTCCGCGAGTGAGAATGTTCTTGGGGCCTGAAATGCGCTCGACTGGCGAAGTCATGGGCGTTGGCGAAGATTTCGGCGAAGCGATATTGAAGTCGCATATTGGCGCGAACATGAAACTGCCCTCGGATGGTACTTTGTTTGTCTCTTTGCGCGATCAGGATAAGCGCACCAGATCTGTCGATGTTATCCGCAGCTTTTTCGAACTCGGTTTTCAGATCATTGCAACGGACGGCACAGCAAAATTCCTTCGCGAGCATTCGATCCCAACAGAAACGATTCGCAAAGTGAGCGAAGGCCGCCCGAATATCGTTGATGCGATAAAGAATCGTGAAGTTCAGCTTGTGATAAATACTCCAAGCGGCGAAATTTCGCGTATTGCTGAGTATCAAATCGGCTGGGCAGCGATCGAACATAAAATACCGTTCATCACCACGCTCTCGGCTGCTGCGAGCGTTGTATCAGCCATAAGCTCGATGCGTAAGGGCGAGCGGAAAGTAAGGAGTGTGCAGGAGTTGCACAAAATGATTGCTGAACCTGTGTAGCCGTGTGCTTTAGCCCACGGTCGCAAAGAATTTCACCGTGACCTAAAGGTCACGGCTACAATTATGGGATATAAAACTATCGACGACATCGACGTAACGAACAAGTGCGTATTCCTCCGCGTCGATTTTAACGTGCCGCTTACAAAAGAGCCGCCATACACTATTACCGACGATACTCGCATCCGAGCCGCGCTTCCGACAATTGAGGCGCTTATCAAGCGTGGCGCAAAGCTCATCGTAGCGAGTCATCTCGGAAGACCTAAGGGCGCACCAGAGGAAAAATATTCCCTTAAACCTGTTTTCGAGCATCTTAAAGAGTTGTTAAAATCGAATGTTACTTTTGCCAATGACTGTATTGGGTCTGATGTCGAAAAACTTGTCGATGCGCTCAAGCCTGGAGAAATTCTTCTTCTCGAAAACCTTCGCTTCCATCCGGAAGAAGAAAAGAACGATCTCGCGTTTGCTGAATCGCTCGCAAAGCTTGCGGATGTTTATGTCGATGATGCTTTCGGGGCCGCGCACCGCGCTCATGCTTCGATAGAAGGCATCACGCATTTTGTGAAGGTAAAAGCCGCCGGTTACTTAATGGACAAGGAGCTTAAATATCTTGGCGGATTGCTAACGAATCCTGCTCGTCCATTCATTGCGATTATCGGCGGAGCAAAAATTTCCGGAAAGATAGATGTGATTCAAAGCTTGCTGACTCATGCAGATAAAGTCCTGATTGGCGGCGGGATGATGTTTACTTTTCTGAAAGCTGAAGGAAAAGAAATCGGCAAATCGCTTGTGGAAGATGATAAAGTTGAAGTAGCACTCCCCCTCCTTAAGAAGGAGGGGGCCGGGGGGCGGTTATTATTGCCTGTCGATTCCGTCGTAGCAAAAGAATTTAAGAATGATGCAGAATTCAAAACGGTCACAGTAGATAATATGCCAGCAGACTGGATGGGAGTCGACATTGGCCCGGAAACCATAAAACTTTTCACCTATGAGATTGCCCTTGCAAAAACTATTGTCTGGAATGGCCCGATGGGTGTTTTCGAAATGCCAAATTTTGCTGCCGGAACTCTCGCTATCGCGCAGGCAATGGCAAGCGCAACAGCGAACGGCGCAACGACAGTCGTTGGTGGCGGCGATAGCGTAGCGGCTGTCGAGCAAGCCGGACTTGCGGACAAAATGTCCCACGTCTCGACCGGCGGCGGCGCGAGTTTGGAATTTCTGGAAGGGAAAGTTTTGCCGGGTGTGAAGGCGCTGGAAGATTAGGCTGTTTTAACGCTTTTCTTCAAAAAACTTCTTCTCACCCTCACCCCAATTCCAAACAGCAGCACGATCGCCGAATAGATCGCTGCAGGCAGGGCTACAAAATCACCATATATAACATAAAGCGTCTTTCGCTCAATGAGGGGGACTTGCTCGGTGATCGCGCCGGAGGTGAAGAGCGGCAGCGATTTGACGAAGCAGCCGCGGTCGTCGATGACGGTTGAAATGCCGGTGTTCGCGCTGCGGACGATCCAGCGGCGATCCTCGATGGCGCGCAGCACCGCGAACTGCTCGTGCTGGTATGGGCCGGAGCTGCGTCCGTACCATCCGTCGTTCGTGATGACTGCGAGCATGTTCGCGCCATTGTCGACAAAGTTCCGAACGAAGCTTGGATAGACAGATTCATAGCATATCATCGGCGAGATGCGAAGCGTATCGCGCTCCCTCTCCTCTGGAAGAGGAGGAGGCTGGGGGGTGGAGTTCTTCGATTGGAGGGGGAGAATTAACGGCTCATACCCTTCTCCATAATTCCAGCTTCCGATCCCAACGCCCCACTGAAACCACTTGCCAAGAATCGGAAAATATTGCACAAACGGAATATGCTCGCCAAGCGGCACGAGCTTTTGCTTGTGATATGCCTGGCGATGCATTCGTCCGTTGGAATCTTCATAGACTATCATTGCAGCGTTCCAGCTTCGGATGTAAATTTTGCTAACACCAATCGGTGTTGCATCCGATGGAATCGAGTCTTGTCCAGCAATATAATCTTGCCTATCAGGAAATCCAGTAAGGATTGGATGATGTATCGAATCAATAAATTTGTAAAGCTCCCCAAGCTCATACGATTTTGCTGGCGATGTAATATAAAATGTTATCGCAGTTTCTGGCCAGACTATCAGATCGGTTGAGTCATGGTTGGCCTTGAGAGACAGTAATGTGGCATCGAAATTTGTATCCAATGTGCGTTGCTCATCGGTGTACCATTTCGCCCAGGGGTCGATATTTGGCTGAACCACCGTCACTCTCATCGAATCATGCGATACCTCATGCTCATTCATCGAATGGATTCCATAGAGGTATGGTATAAGGACTAAAAGGACTAAAACGATGGAATGTCGAATTCGAGTAGGCCGGGTGTCCTCGCCCGACATCCCCCTAATTATCTGAAAGACCTCAACATTCACCAAAACGATCAGCATAGTCAGCGCAAAAGGCCCTGTAAACTCGATAAACTGATCGAAAGCAAGATTGTAAGTTTGCGTATTGTAAAGACTAAGCCACGGATAAGAAAGATCGCCAAAAGAATGCGCGTACTCGAATCCTGCATAAAATATCGGAAGCGAATAAATCGCGGCAGTGCGCCCGAACCGTCGACGCACGCCATCGTACAAAAGCCAAGGGATGACAAGAAAAAATGGATGCACCACTGCAAGAAGCACTCCGCCCACCATCAGAAACGGATCGACCTCGCTCATCGACTTCCACCCGCCAACCCAATAATTCGAGACAAGTCCGAGCACGAACATTGCAACCCAGCATAACTTGAATGCTTCACGAAGTCGAATGCCGCCCTCAAGCGCAAAGAGTAGCGGCACGAGTGCGACAAAAGCCAGCAATCCTCCGGCTAACCCGGTGGGTGGAAAGGCAAGACCAAGCAAAAGGCCAGAGAGAATTGCGAGAAGATATTTATTGCGCCGAGATACCATAAGAAATTAAGAATTGAGTCATGTCATTTTGAGAACAAATCTTTAGACAAGATAAGGATGAATTCGATCTTGCAATTCCCGACTCCCGTCACTAAGTCGTATTCATCTCCGTAAAAAATGCTTGCAAGTCAAAATATTCCCTTACTATGCGCCCATGTTATTCGTTGCATAATATGCAATATACGAACAAAATCTCACCAGTTCCCCTCTCGCATAGAAGATGAATAAGTTTGACCGGCGCAACCAAATTTAATCAGATATTAATATTTTCCTAATGTCATATAGATTACTTTTGGCCTGATTCTCGTTTATATCTTCTTGAACTAACTATTTTTTTCTCTATAGCCTTGGAAAACACAGACATACTCAATCTCCCCGCTCCTATTTCTCGTTTAGAAGAACTTGCACGCAACCTTTGGTGGACTTGGTCGCCTGATGCTCGGCAGCTTTTTCGCTCGATCTCCGTCAAGCTTTGGCGCTCGACAGATCACAATCCGGTTCGTCTATTGCGAGAGGTCGGTGCCGCACGCCTCGATAGAATCTCCCGCGACCCCGGATTTCTTTTGCATTATGAAAAAGTATTGGGTCTCTTCGACGATTATCAGGCCTGCATTGTACCGCCTGGTACAAATCCTGATGAGAAATTTCACACCAATATTGCGTATTTCTCTGCTGAATATGGATTGCATGGCAGTCTGCCGATCTATTCCGGTGGCCTCGGAATTCTCGCCGGAGATATTTGCAAAACCGCAAGCGATCTCTGTCTCGATTTTACCGTCTTCGGATTTATGTATCCAAAAGGTTACTTCGTGCAGGAGATAGCAGGTAATGGAGATCAGATAGCAAATTATTCCGATATTTCGATTCCGGATGTTGCGATAGAGCGTGCATTTCTTCCGAGCGGGGAGCCGCTGATGGTTAGTGTGGCGCTCGAAAATCCGCAGGATTTACTTCACATGCAGGTCTGGCTCATCCGTTGCGGCCGAGTGAAAATATATCTTATGGATTCGAATGTCGAGGAGAACCAGCCGTGGAACCGCGACATCACAACACGCCTCTATGGAGGGGATAAAGAGTATCGCCTACGTCAGGAGATCGCGCTCGGTATTGGCGGGGTGCGTGTGGCTCGCGCACTCGGCATCAAGCCGGATGTCTGGCATGCTAACGAAGGGCATGTTGCATTTATGTTCTTGGAAAGATTGCGAGAGATACTGGATGGGAATGCGCAGGCTGGAAGCACTGCGCCACTCCTTGAGGAAGCGAAAGAATTGATCCGTAAGTCATCGGTATTTACAACTCATACTCCTGTGCCTGCCGGCCATGATGAATTCAGTTCCGATCTGATCGAAAAATATTTTTGGCATTACCGTCCGCTGCTCGGTTTGGAGAGAGAGCAGTTTTTCGCCCTCGGTCAGGCTGAAACCGACGCCGCTGATTTTAACATGACGGCGCTTTCGATGAATCTTGCTGCACGCGTGAATGCCGTGAGCAAAAAACATCTCGAAGTTACTGCGCAAATGTGGCCGGAGTTAGTTACTAAAGATGGCAAGCAAGATGCATCGTTACATCCTGCTACGTTAACATCTGTTACCAATGGCGTCCACGTTGGAACATGGCTTGCGCAGGAAATGCAAGCTCTGTTCACCAGCGAAGTCGGCGCGGATTGGCGCGAGCATCTTGCCGATGCAAAGTATTGGGAAAAAGCTCGCGACATTCAGGATGACAGCCTTTGGATCGCACGCAACCGGCTCAAGACAAGCATGTTCAGTGTCATCATCGACAGCGCTCGCCGCAAGTGGCTGGAAGATGGCTACGATCCCGCACAATTTGTGCCAAGCGGCATGCTCCTCGATCCCAGCATTCTGACGATCGGCTTTGCCCGCCGGTTTGCAACCTACAAACGCGGCACGTTGATATTCAACGATCTCGACCGCCTGAAAAAACTGCTGAGCAATCCGCTCCACCCTATCCAAATTGTTTTCAGCGGCAAAGCTCATCCTGCCGACGATGGCGGCAAGCAGCTTATCAAAGATATTTGGCGATTCGCTTCCGACCCCGCATTCGGTGGACGCATTGCCTTCATTGAGAATTACGGGATGCACCTTGCGAAATATCTCGTCAATGGCGTAGATGTTTGGATGAACAATCCAAAAGCACCGCTCGAAGCCTCCGGCACAAGCGGTATGAAGGCAGCAATAAACGGCGTGCCGAATTTTTCAGTACTCGATGGATGGTGGATGGAAGGATTCCAAAAAGGCACAGACTCGATCGTTGGTAACGGCTGGGGTCTCGACGGAGCAACAACTGGCTCGCAGGAAGAGCAAGACCACGCTGACGCATCCCGGATGTATGACATTCTCGAAAAGGAGATCGTCCCGCTCTATTACGACAGAGGAAGCGACAGCATTCCGCACGGCTGGCTGCAAGTAGCGAAAGAATCCATCGCCACCATCGTCCCCCAATTCTCAAGCGAAAGGATGGTCAGGGAGTATATGGGGAAGATGTATAAGCCTGGGTGACAAGGTTTAGCGGGCACTTGCTCTGCCAATGAGCCGTTATTCAAATTATGCAAACTTACAGCACCGAGGCCACCATTAATAACGAGGGGAAAATTATCCTCTCACTTCCTTTTAAAAAAGGCGAAAAAGTGTCCGTACTTGTCACGCCGTTCAAAAATGGTCAGGAAGCATTGGAGGAAGAGGATTGGATTCGTTTAGGCCTCGAAAATTTCTTTAAGGATGGTGCTGAGGGAGATTCTGCTTACAATAATCTCGCGATCTTAAGCCGCGAAGCGGCGTAGCACCCAACAGCCCAGGGTGCAGCGAAGCGGAACCCTGGGAAAATTGAGCCAAAAGGATTTGAAGCCCTGTTAAGGGCGTTGTATGCATCTGTGATTCAACAAATGACACCAATACTTCACAAGCTCAATTTCTCATTCCGCCATTTGGTCACAATGACGATTATCATTGTGTCCTTTTCGCATCAGGTGAAAACCCAATCGATCGCTTCACAATATGGTATTCATCAATTCGCTGTGTACCCTCAACTAAGGGACATTATCAGAAAGAAACGGCAGCAGAGATTGAGTTATGAACACCAAATAGAATTTAGAATTGACTCGATGGGAAAGAGATCCGACACAAATATGCAAGTGTTCAGGTATATACTCCTCGCAGACGGCTCTATCCGTGTGACTTTAGACGATACATACGGCCCTATGCACGACAAGGATTATGACACTACCCTATATGACCCTTTTGACCGAGTAGTACGGCAAAGCATACTTGGGAGAGAAGAAATTACCACTTACAATGATTCGCTTGGTTTCGCCATTAAATGCAGCCATAAGGATTCGTTAAAATGCGATTCGATCTTCTATGACCGAAATGGCCGAGAAAGTAGGAGGAGAGAGAATAACAGAGAAACGGTTTCCGCATATGATGGCAAAGGAAATCTTTCGTTCTATATATTAAGATCGGATTCGGGAGACACTCTGGCGGCGTCGGAGCATTCTTATGATTCATCGGGCCGATTCGAGCAAGAAACAACTTTCGAAAATAGCAATTTGCATGGACATCCTTACGATTTACGTACCAAACATCATGATCCTATCAGACATACTGAAATAGACAGCATTTACTTTTGGAAAAATGGGGCTTGGGCCTATTCAAGTTCTTCCTTGATC
>Ga0207036_10034_pt1 | contig 26553 bp, 25 predicted proteins | sample Alteio_BWMinCont_78_FD_153284 | JGI IMG/M metagenome (GOLD analysis project Ga0207036, IMG submission 153284) | Enriched cells from forest soil in Barre Woods Harvard Forest LTER site, Petersham, Massachusetts, United States -... | ecosystem: Environmental > Terrestrial > Soil > Temperate forest >... | reverse complement strand
CATCGGACAATTTGAAGACGCGGATTTTTTTCGGCGCGCGCGCCAGGCGGGATTCACCTTGGGCACCACGGGCGCATGTTTCTTTCATCACTTCGGATCGGCCACGCAAAATGCGCTGCGCAGCGGCCCGGCGGCCAAGCCTTACGAGGCGGAAAACCGGACGCATTTCCGGAAGAAATGGCGGCTGAATTGGGCGCGGCGGCGTTGGGAGCGCGGCCTGATGGCGCTGCGTTTCTGGCTTTGGCGCACGCGTGAGCGTCGCGCGCACGGGCACACGCTGCTCGAAAAATGGCAAAGTGGGCAACTCAGATATTATTGAAAAATCACAAACGCCAAAGAAAATTCAAAGACTCGCATGCTTTTGGCCTTTGGAATTTCTTTGGACTTTGGCATTTGGGATTTGGAGTTTATCCAACCACAATGCTCTCTGGATTAGCGTCGATCCGCGGTTCGCTGTCTGGCCTTAAGTGGCGGGGTGCAGTTGCGCATGCACGGCTGCCAGCACGTCTGGCACGGTGATGTTGCGCACACAGTGGTTGAAATAAGAATCGTCCCGCTGGCAGATGCCGGGTGAAACGCAATTTACGCAGGGCAGCGGCGGCTGGAGTACGATGTGGTGGGCGCCGAGCGGTCGCCAGTTGGCGGGATTTTGCGAACCGTAGAGCGCGACCACGCGCGTGCCCACGGCGGCGGCGAGATGCATGGGCCCGCTGTCGTGGCAGAGAAGCAAATCGACGCTGGCGAAAAGGGCGGCGAGCTGCGGCACCGCGAGCGTCTGCTGCAGGCAGACGACGGGTGTTCGCATGTGCTGGCGGATCGCGTTCACGATGGCCTGCTCGGCCGGGCCGGCCACCAGGATCACGCTTGCGGCGCCTTCGGTTTGCAGGCGGTCGCAAACTTCCGCGAAAGACTCGGCCGGCCACACGCGGTAAGGGCTGCGACTGCCGGGATGGACCAACAACCGGGGCCGGCTCGGCGGCAGGCTGGCGAGTTCAGGCAGTTGCTGGACAAACTCCAAATCAGCGGCCCGTGGCGTCAACGAAAACGGCTCCGAAACCAGCGGCACGTCCACCGCCCGCAGCAGGCGATGATAATAGTCGGTGATATGCCGGTTCACCAAAAAGTCATCCTCGGCAATTTCATGTTGGGTATAGCAACGCGGCCAGCAGACTTTCGGCCCATGATGGAGGGTCACGCGGCCGGCGGCCCCGGAAAGGCGGGTGATCAGCGCGGTCTTGCGGCGGTTGTCGAAATCGAGCACGAGCGTGAACTTTTCCCGGCGCAACCTGCGGACGAGCCGCAGCCATTCGAGCAATCCGCGGGGCATTTCAAGGATGTCATCCACGTCGGGATTCAGGGCGGGAACGCCGGCGTAGGCGCGCTCGACGAGAACGGCCAGGTGCGCCTGCGGCCAATGCCGGCGCAGGCTGCGGAAGACGGAGCCGAGGAGAACGATGTCGCCGAGATAGCGACGCCGGATGACGAGGATGCGGGGTTTGGCCTGCGTCGGACTGAGCGTGCGCAAGAAGGCCAGCTGTTCGGTTGCCGTTTGGACCGTCTTACGGAGGCGGCGCAGGCGGACGGCCCGGCGCAGATTTTCGAAAGGCTGGGTCACGCGGTGCAACAGCCAGCATAGCGTCCACCAGCGGCGCGGGAGTTGGGCCTGCAGCACCCCAGGGATGGTTTTGGATTCAGGGCGGGACGGCGCGCTTTTGCGCAGGTAATACAGGCCGCGAAAGATAATCCGCCGGTAGGCCAGCAAACCCAGGCCGGTGCGCGGGCGGAAGGACGGATCCGCCAGATACTGCGTCAACAACTGGATCATTTCCGTGTCACCCACGCGGGATTCGCGGTTGAGAGCGGTTTGCTGTCCGCCGTGGCGGCGAAAAAAACACAAGGGCTCGAGCGTGTAGACAAGATCGCCTTGCAGGAGCAGGTGAAACCACATTTCCAGGTCGACGATCTGGCGCATAGCCGGATCGAAGCCCCGGCTGGCCGCAACCCGCCGGAACATGACAGCGGCGGGTTCGCCGATGAGGTTGTGGTTGGCGCGCAAACAACGCGCGATCGTCTTCGGTCCGTTGAGCATCCCTGGCTGGTGCAGTTCATCCCAAAGTCCGGTCACGGCCGAGTCCTCATCAAGAATCAGGCGGGCCGAGGCGGCCAGGGTGGCCTGCGAGTTTGCATCGAGCAGGGCGGCCATGCGCCCGAGCGCGTGGCGCGTGGCGAGGCAGTCGTCGCCGCCAAGGTATTTTATGTATTCCCCGCGCGCTTCCTGCAGGCACCAGTTCCAATTGGCGACCATGCCCAGGTTTTTGGAATGGAACTGGCCGCGGATGCGGGGATCCTTGGCGGCATAACGACGGATTACGTCCGCGGAATCGTCGGTCGAGGCATCGTCGCTGATGAGAATTTCAAAATCAGCAAAATCCTGCGCGAGCACCGACTCGATCGCCATCGGCAGAAAGCGCGCGTAGTTGAAACTGGGGATGAGGACGCTGATCTTGGGCGTGGTCGGCATGCCAAAAAGCAAGAGGAGACAGTCGGAAGCGAATGACAATGCCGATTCGGCCGTCGCCGGCATTTTTTAAAGGGCAAAAGAAGCTAGGGCGGTTTTAAAATCAGTGTAGCCACGAAGGATCACAAAGAACACAGAGAAACACCTTTTTTGAGCTCTATGTGATCTTTTGTGGCAAAAAATCCGGCTGACCGCTGACCAAGCGTCCGAGTTGAGGGAACGACATCTTCGCCGGGACCCAGGCGAAATGAATACGGTTTTATTCTTAATGCTCTATATCACCAGTTGGATCCGGGCTGTTTTAAAGGGCGATCCGGCCGGCATACTTGCCGGTGATGCCGCGTCGGCCATCCCGCAGGGCCAGCCAGATGGAGACCAGGTTTTTGCCGCGCCCGCCTTCGTACTTCAGCGCGCGGAAGGTTTCGCGTTTGATCGATTTGCGGATGAACCCGATGATTTCAGGAAATTCATTTTCATATTCGCGGGCTAGCGCGGCAAAGTTGCGAATTTGATAGTAGCGGCGCAAAGGGGAATAATGCCCCGACATTTTTTTCTGGCCGAGCGCCAGCCAGGCGCGCCGCTTGTGCTGCAGGCCGAGCCGGTGGATCACCACGGGACGCGCGGTGCGCGCGACGACCAGGCCCCGCCGCAGGGCCCTCAACTGATATTCATGGTCGACGTGGTCGATGAAAAAGTCCTCACGAAAAGGACCGAGGGCCTGGAAATTTTGCCAATGGATGAGAGTGCCGGAGGTGAGAACGAGATGCCCGGTCGACCATGGCTTGTCCTGGCCAACCGGCGCGTTGCCCTCAACGGCCTGGTCGCCTTGCATCACGTGCAGTTGAAAATTGGAGCCAAGGAAGCCGAGTTTCCCGCCCAGTTCCGAGAAGCAGCCGGCATAGGCATCAATGAGCGCGGGGATGGTGGCGGGGAAAATCTTTGTATCCTGGTCGAACAGCAGGAACCATGGGTAGCCTTTTTCGGCGGCGGTCCGGATGCCGCGATTGAGCCCCCCGGCGATGCCGGTGTTCTCGGCATTTTCCACCAGGGTGACCTTGGCGCTTTTTAACGGACGGAGCTTCTGCAAAGACGGTTCGCCCGAGCGATTGTCGAGGATGACGACATGGGCGGCCTCTGCGACGATGGTGCGGATGGCTTGCAGGGAAAAGTCATCGGGGTTGTACGTAACGATGACGGCGCAGATGGCTGCGGGCGTCAGTTCAGGAGGCGCGGAAGGCACGGTAAATTCTGGGATGGCTTACCCGCCGGGTTATTTATCCGACCGGCAGGCTGGGCTGGGTCGCCTGGCCATCATACAATAATTTATAAAGGGTGCTGCTGTGATAGAGTTCGGGGTGGTTGCCCTGGCCGACGATCCGGCCCTGGTTGAAGACCAGGATCATCGAGGCGTCGCGGATGGTGCTGAAACGGTGGGCGATGATCAGCACGGTCTTGTTCGCCATGAGTTTTTTCAGCGCCTTTTGGATGGCGGCCTCGCTCTCGCTGTCGAGGGCGCTGGTCGCTTCATCGAGGATGAGGATGGGGGCGTTGCGCAGGAAGGCGCGCGCGATGGCGATGCGTTGTTTTTGCCCGCCGGAGAGTTTCGAGCCGCGTTCGCCCACGATGGTGTCGTAGCCTTGGGGCAGAAGGTTCGTGATGAAGTCGTGGGCAAAGGCGTCGCGGGTGGCGGCGAGCACTTCGTCGCGCGTGGCATCGGCCCGGCCGAGGAGGAGATTGCTGTAAATGGTATCGTTGAAGAGGACAGGGTCCTGCGAGACGATCGCGATGTTGCGGCGCAGGTCGGCCATGCGCATGGCGCGCACGTCGATCTGGTCGATGGCGATCTGGCCCGCGGTCACATCGTAGAAGCGCGGCACCAGGTTGGCAAAAGTGGTTTTGCCCGCGCCGCTGGGGCCGACGAGCGCGCAGACCGTGCCGGCGGGGATGTGGACAGAGATATCGCTGAGCACCGGCGTGCCTGCCTTGTAGGCGAAGGCGACATCGGTAAAGGCGATGTCTCCCTGCAATCGCGTTACCGGCACCGGATTCGGGGGATCGGCGATGGCGAGGGGCTCATTCAGGATTTCCTCGAGGCGGGAAAGGGAAGCCGAGCCCCGCTTCAACTCGTTGTTGATGCCGCCGAGGCGTTTGATGGGGTCGTAGCTCAGGAAAAGCGCCGCCAGGATTCCAAGAAAACTCCCGCTGTGCACGTTGTGGCGGTAGGCGAAAACGAAGGTGATCGAGATTCCGATCGCGGAAAGAATCTCGATGCTGGGCGCGAGGGCCTGGGCGTATTTGACCACCTTCATTTGTGCCCGCACGATGAGGGCGCCGATTTTTGCAAACCGTTCCGTTTCGTAATGCTCCAGGCCGAAGGCGCGCACTTCCTTCACGGCGGCGAGATTCTCCGTGAAACGATCGGTGATGGTTCCAGCCTGGGCCTGAAGATTGATGGCCCGCGAGACCATCTTCTTGCCCACGTAGCGAATGGGAAAAACGGCGAGGGGAACCGTCAGCAGGCAGACCATGACGAGGACCAGGCCATGCTCATGGTAGGCGAGAATCATGACTGCAGCCAAGGTGCTGACCAATGTCGCCGGCTGCTTGATCAGGTCGTTGGCAATGATCGTGAGGGTCGTCTGCAGCTGATTGGTGTCGCCGAGCCCGCGGGAAATAAGCTCGCCGGTCGACATCCGGTGAAAAAAGGCGAGCGGCAGGTTCTGGAGTTTGCGAAAGTAATCGAGCCGGATATTCTCGAGGATCCGCACGCCGGCGTACTGGATCAGGTAAGTGTTCAGGTAGCCGGCCACACCCCGGATGGCAAAAATGAGCGGCAGCCAGAGGGCAATCGACCAGAGCTGCAACGCGGTCAATTGTGGACGGTTTGTAGTCGGAGCCGGTGGCGGGGCGGGGGCCAGTGTCGAGTCGGAAGCAGGCATTGTCGTGGGCTTGGCGATCCCAAACATGCGGTCGAAGAAACCATCAATATCCAGCCAGCCTGTGTGCCCGGTGGTGACCAGGCCCGGCGTCGGCGCGGGATCGGCGACCAGCACGCGGGGAATGACATACTTGATCATCAGCGGCATGCCCAAGCCGCCGACGGCGCCGTAAAGAATGCCGCATAAAACACCCGCGATCAGGGCTCCGCGCACTTTCCGCAAGTATTTGAAGTAAGGAAAAAAGCGGCGCATGGAGTGACTTAATATGGCGTTGCGGCGTGCCCGGTAGTCAATCCTTCGATGAGCGCACGTCGAGCGCGTCGCGCAAGCCGTCCCCGAGAAAATTGAGGGAGAAAAGCGTCAGCGCAAAAATACCGCCGGGGAAAATGAGCAGCCACGGGAATTCCTCCATTTTTTCCGCGCCGTCCTTGATCAACGTGCCCCACGAACTCATGGGCGCATCCACGCCGAGGCCGAGGAAGCTGAGGAACGATTCGAGCAGCATGACGGCGGGGATGGTGAGCGTGGTGTAAACGATGATCGGGCCGAGGATGTTGGGCACCATGTGCCGGAAGATGATTCGGCGCGGGCCGTAGCCCAGCGCGCGCGCGGCCTCGATGAATTCCATTTTTTTGACCGAAAGAATCTGGCCGCGGACGATGCGCGCCATCGTGAGCCATTCGACTGCGCCGATGGCGGCAAAGAGCAGCAGGATTTTGCCCACGCCCTGGGCGTTGTCCACGATCGGATGGCGGGCGAGCCACGCGTCAAATTTTTCCATCGGGTCCTTGAGGAACACCATCAGCATGATGACGAAGATCGTGAAGGGCAGGGCATAGATGATATCGACGATGCGCATCATCACCGCGTCGATCTTGCCGCCGAGGTAGCCCGCCACCGCGCCGTAGGTCACGCCGATGACCAGCGCGACGGCCGAGGCCACGAGGCCGACCATGAGCGAGATCCGCCCGCCGAAAAGAATGCGCGCAAAGAGGTCGCGGCCGAGCGTGTCGGTGCCGAGCCAGTGCTGCGCGCTGGGCGGCGTGGCGCCGAGGTCGAGGTTTTGGTCCTCGTAGGATTGGGAGAAAAACGGGCCGATGAAGCAGAACAGCGCGAGCGCGATGAGCAGGCAGCCGCCAAAGACCGCGAGTTTGTTTTTGCGCAGGCGGTGCCAGGCGTCGCTCCACGGCGACTGGCCTCGCTCGAGCGAGCCGATGGCGAGATCGGCGGTGGGAAGGTTTTTAGGAGAGAGGGAAGGCATTTTTTACCGCGGATTGCGTCCTCCTTCGCCAAGGCTTCGGAGGACAGGCGGACCAATTGATCTGTCATTCTGGGACTCTGAGTAAACCGCGAAGCGGATTGCGTGGAACGCATTGATGAACGGTTTCGCGCGGTAGCGCGGGTACACCGAATCGTTCTCGTTCTCATACTCATTCTCGTACTCTCGCGTGCCTTGATAATGAGAACGATTAAGAGAACGAGAACGATGCTTATCCGTGTTCATGCCTGTAATCCGTGGTTAAGTTTTACTCAAATCTGAGTTTTGGGTTGAGCCACACCTGCAGCACATCCACGACGAGGTTCATGAGGATGACGAACGTCGCGTAAAGCAGCACGGTGCCGAGCACGAGGTTGTAGTCGCGGTTGAGGGCGCTGGTGATGAACTCCCGGCCGAGTCCGGGAATTTGGAAAATCATCTCGATCACGAATGAACCGGTGAGGATGCCGGCCACGGCCGGGCCGAGAAAGGAGACGACAGGCAGCAGGCCGCCGCGCAACGCATGCCGGAAGATGACGCGCAGCTCGGAGGCGCCCTTGGCCCGGGCGGTGCGGATGTAATCCTGGTTCAGGACCTCAAGCATTCCGCCGCGGGTGAGTCGCGCGATATAGGCGGCGTAAACGAAGCCGAGCGTGAGCGAGGGTAGCACGCGGTCGATTGGGCTGTACCAGCCGGAGGCGTTGAACCAGCCGAGCTTGATGGCAAAAAAGAGCACGAGCAGCGGCCCCATGACAAAGGTGGGCAGGCAGATGCCGGTCATGGCCAGCGCGGAAGCCGAATAATCGATCCAGGTGTTGCGTTTCACCGCGGCGATCACCCCGGCGGTGAGGCCGAGGCCGAGCGCGACGCCAAGCGAGAGCAGGCCGAGTTCAAGCGAGACGGGCAGTTTTTCCGCGATGATCTCGTTGACCGTGCGGTTGGCGTAACGAAACGACGGGCGCAAATCGATGCCGAAGGCGGCCTTGAGGTCGGGGCCCTGGGCCAGCGTCAGCGGATGAAATTTTTTCGGGCAAAGATCCCAGAGATAATCGACGTATTGTTTCCAAAGCGGGTCGTCGAGGTGGTAATAGGCATCCAGGTTTCGCTGCACCTCGGGCGGGACGGCCTTTTCCGCCGTGAACGGACCGCCCGGGACCAAGCGAATCATGAAGAAGGCGCCGGTGACGATGATGAAGAGGACGGGAACCGTCTCAAGGATGCGGCGGGCGATGAAGCGTAGCATCGGGAATCAGGAGACAGGAGCCGGGCCGCGAAGGCAAGCCGCGGCGTGTGAGGACAGTTTGTGGAAAATGGATCGATGTGGGCGGGGTGCCCTCACCCCGCGAGCAACCTCAGTGCGGGGTGAGGGCACCCCGCCCACACCCGCACCGATGTCCTTACCGCTCGATGTCCACCGAGTTCCATGGATGAAGGTCGAGCAACGTGGGATAGAAACCTTTGACCTTGGGACTCACGAGGCGAACGCGGGTGTAGTAAAAAATAGGGATGATAGGCATTTCATTCACAAGGATGGCATCCATTTTTTGGTAGATTGCATAGCGTTCCGCATTGGTCTTGGCGGTGTAGGAGGCGGCGAGCAGGCGGTCGTACACAGGATTGCTCCAATTCGTTTCGTTGTTGCCATTGCCGGTCTCCCACAGGTTGAGCAAGGAGTCGGGGTCAGCGTAATCGGAGGTCCAGCCGGCGCGGGCCATTTGGTAATTCCCTGTGATTTGCGCGTCGAGATAGACTTTCCATTCCTCGTTTTTGAGCGTGACATTGATATTGAGGTTCTTCTTCCACATTTGCTGGATGGCCTCGGCATTGGCGCGATGAGTTTCCAGGGTGTTGTAGATAAGCTCAAGCGGCGGGAAACCGCGGCCATTGGGATAACCGGCTTCGGCGAGAAGGCGACGCGCGTCGTCGAGCGTGCCGGTCAGTCGGGCTTGCGGAGAGTAACCGGCCACGTCAGGGTGACTGATGGCGTAGGCGGGCTGCTCACCGGCTTTGGTGACGTCTTTGACTAAGCTTTCGCGATCAATGGCGAGGGCGAGCGCCCGGCGGACCTTGACGTTATCGAGGGGCGGGCGCTGGACGTTGCAGCGGTAAAAATAGAGCGCGAGCATAGGCGCAAGGCTAAGCTGTTCGGGATGGTCGCGTTTATAGAAGGGGACTTTTTGCCGGGGCAATTCGTAGGTGATGTCCATCTGGCCAGTGCGAAACATATGCTCCTCGGTGTCAGAGTTCTCCACCGGGTAAAAATCGATCTCGTCGAGCTTGACGTTCGTGCGGTCCCAGTAGGTGGGTGAACGTTCGACAATGATTTTTTGATGCGGCAGCCACGCCTTGAGGCGGAAGGGCCCGTTGCCGGCAAAATTTTCCGGGCGGGTCCAATCCGTGCCTTTTCGGTCGAGACCGCCGAATTTGGCGATGGTGGCGATGGGCACGGGAAACCAAGATTGATGGCACATGATTTTGAGCATGTAGGGCGTCGGGTTTCGTAGGGTGATTTGCAGCGTGTACGCATCGGGCGCTTTGATTCCAACCCTGGAAAAATCCTTTATCTTTCCGTCGTAATAATCCTTCGCGCCGGCGACATAGTTGAAAATCATGTAAGCGTATTGGGCGGCGAGGCTTGGCGTGAGCATGCGTTGATAGGAGCGCACGAAGTCCTGGGCGGTGACAGATTCGCCGTTGGACCACTTTGCCTCCTCGCGCAGATGGAAGGTGTAGACGAGGCCGTCCGGCGAAATTTCCCACGACTTCGCGACGCCCGGCACCGGGTGGAGATCTTTTGGATCGTAGGTGACGAGGCCTTCAAAAAGAGCCAACGTAATATTAGCTTCGCCATCGCCGGTGATAATCTGCGGATCGATATCCTGTGGCTCCGAGTTGTTGCCGAAGTTCAGGATTTTTTTTAGCGCTGCGTTGTCAGAGGCGGACGCGGAAGGATGCTTGCCGCAACCGGCGAGGAGCAGCGTGGCCGCCAGCAAAGGTGTCAGGAGTTTTAACATCAACAGCTGTCGACAAAATGTGACTGGCTTAGTTTCCCTCGAGATAAACATATTTGTAAGGATGATGATCAAGCAGCGTCGTATGCCAGCCTTTCACCGACGGCTGCAGCAGGAAAACATGGGTATTATAATAGAGCGGAATGATCGGCGCAGCGGTGAGCAGAAGCGTTTCCGCTTGCTGGAAAATTCCGGCGCGTGCGGCGGGATCGGTCGCGTGTTCGGCTTGTTCGAGCAACTGGTCGTAGTCGGCGCTCGACCAGCCGGTGTGGTTGTTGCCGCTGTCGCTGCGCCACACATCGAGAAACGTGCTGGGATCGAGGTAGTCGCCCGCCCAGTCATAGAGCAGGATTTGGTATTCGCCGGCGCGTCGGTCGGTGAGCACGACCTTCAGCTCCTCGTTGACCAGCCGGACGTTCACGCCGAGCTCGCGGCGCCACATTTCCTGCACCGCTTCGCAAACGAGTCGGTGATTTTCCGAACTGTTGTAAAGCAACTCGAGCGGGGGCAATCCCTTGCCACCGGGGAAACCGGCGGCGGCGAGCAGGCGCCGCGCCTCGGCGAAGTCAGTCGTCACGCCCGCCGGCGGCGTGTAATCCGCCAGGCCCGGCGGAGTGAAGGCCGTGGCCGGCTGCTGGCCGCCGCGCAGGATTTTTTCCACGATGGCCTGGCGGTCGATCGCGAGGGCAAGCGAGCGGCGCACGCGTTCGTCGCCCAACGGCGGACGGCGGACGTTGAGGCGGAAAAAATACGTGTCGAGGTAGGGATCGGTGCGCAGGAATTGCGGTGAGTCGTGCCGGTAGGCGTCGACCTTGCCGACGGGCAACGTCTCGGTCAGGTGCAATTGTCCGGTGCGAAACGCGCGTTCGGCGGCGTCCATGCTGTCAAACGGATAGAAATGGATCGCGTTCAGCCGCACGTGCGCGGCGTCCCAGTAGGTCGGCGATTTTTCGACGACGATTTCCTGGCCGGGCTGCCACGACTTCAAGGTGAACGGCCCGTTGCCGACGATCCGGCCCGGCTGCGTCCACGGATTACCTCGCTCGTAGGGCGAACCGTTCGCCGTGAGACAGGGCAGGTAGATGGGAAACCACGCTTGATGGGTGAGCAGGGCGAGGAACTGCGGCGTCGGCCGAGTGAGCGTCACACTCAGGGTGTGTGCGTCGGATGCGGTGACGCCGACCCCGGCAAAATCTTTCGTCGTGCCCTTGTGAAAGGCCTCCGCGCCCTGGATCACGTAAAGCATGTCGGCATAGTCGGCGGCGAGCGACGGCGTGAGCACGCGGCGCCACGAGGCGACAAAATCCTGCGCCGTCACCGGTTCGCCATTGGACCACTTCGCATCGGGGCGAAGATGAAAGACATAAACGATGCCATCGGGCGAAACATCCCATGACTCGGCGACGCCGGGCACGGGATGCAGGTCGACCGGATCCTCGGCGACGAGCCCCTCGAACAGCGCGGAGACGACACTGTATTCGCTGAGGCCGGTGACCAGGTGCGGGTCGAGGTCGCTGACCTCGTAGCCGAGGCCGCGATGGAGAATTTGTTCGCGGTTGCCGCGCTGCACGGCGGTCTCGCGTTTCGCGCAGCCGGAAAAAATGGCCGCAAAAAACACCAGGAGGAACTGAATTTTTTTAGCCACAAAGAACACAAAAGGGGTTGAAGCTCCGGGTTGTATCGCCCGCGCGCCTATAGGCGCGATGGAGTTTTTATCATGACTGAATTTCTTTGTGCTCTTTTGTGGCCATCAAATCTTGGTGATCAGCGCAACGGCGTGCGCGGCGATGGCCAGGCCGCGGCCGAGTTCGTCCACGTCTTCGTTCGTCGTGGCTTTGACGCCGATGGCGTCAACGGGCAGCCCGGTGGAAGCGGCGAGGGCGGTTTTCATCGCCGCAATCTGCGGGGCGATCTTTGGGCGCGCGGCAATGATCGTGGCGTCGATGTTCACGGGCGCGTAGCCGGATTTTTTCAATTCAGCCACGACGTGCTGGAGCAGAAGCTGCGAATTGATGTTTTTAAAGGCGGGGTCGGTGTTGGGAAAAAGATGGCCGATATCCAGCAGGCCGGCGGCGCCGAGCAGCGCGTCGCAGATGGCGTGGGTGACGCAGTCGGCGTCGCTGTGGCCGTCGAGGCCGAAGTCGGCGGCAAAATGCACACCGCCGAGCACCAGCGGGCGGCCGCGAACAATGCGATGGATGTCATAGCCGTGGCCGATGCGGAGATTCATGTGAGGTCAATTACCACGAGAGATAAGAAAAACACAAATCCTGTGTCATTCAGTTTTGTGGGCGGGGTGCCCTCACCCCGCGAAAGAATGACGCATTTGCGGGGTGAGGGCACCCCGCCCACAAGAGCCCAGAATAAAAAATGCGAGGCATGGATCATTTCGAGAGCAAGAACTCGAGATAGGCGAAGTCCGCGGGCGTGGTGAGCTTCGGATTTGCGTGTGGATTTTCGAGGAGCGCGATGGGCTGGCCCAGGAGCTCGACGGCCTGCACATCGTCGGTGACGCGGAGTTTTTTTGCGGCGACGCGGGCATAGGCGCGGGTGATGAGCTCGCGCGAAAAAACCTGGGGGGTTTCCATGGCCCAGAGCCGCGATCGATCGATCGTGCGCAGCTGCGAGGCGGTGCCACCCTTCGATGCGTTTTTAGCCAGGTTTTCCTTGATCGTGTCGGTGACACGATGGGCGAGGACGACGGCGTTTTCGCGGCGAACGATTTTGTGCAGGGCGACAAGTTGTTCGGCGCTCACGAGGGGCCGGGCGCAGTCATGGATAAAAACGTAATCGATGTCATCGGGCAGTGCCTCAAGCGCATGGGTCACTGAGTCCTGGCGCTCCTGGCCGCCTTGCACGAAGATCGCCGGCGTCGGCGCATAGGCCATGAGCGCGCGGAGCTGGGGTGTGTCGCGATACACGATGGCATAAAAATCGGTGACGCCGCTGGACTGGAAGGCGGCGGCGGAGTGGGCGAAGACGGGCCGGCCCGCGAGCGGCGCAAGGATTTTGTCGGAAACGGTATCTCGCATGCGCGAGCCACGGCCGGCGGCGAGAAGGATGGCAGCAACGCGGCTCATCGGCGGGCGGTGCCTGCCGATGCAGACGAAGGGCTGGAGGCGAGAGGCGAGAGGGTGATTCGCATGGATTTGTTCAGTTATTCAGCCCTTCAGCTTTTCGCGCGATCGAGTTCTTCGAGGATCGCGCGCGCGGCGGCGGCGGGATCCTTGGCTTTCAAGATCGGCCGGCCGACCACGATGTAGTTCGCGCCCACCCGGGCGGCCTCGGCCGGCGTAAGGGTGCGTTTCTGGTCGTCAGTGCCGACTTCGCTCGCAGGGCGAATGCCGGGGGTGATGAGTTGCACATCCGTCGGGAGCTGGGTACGCAGCAATTGTACTTCAAGTGGTGAGCACACGAGGCCGCGCAGGCCGGCCTCGGTGGCGAGGCGCGCGAGGCGCGCGACTTGCGCATCGGGTGCAGCGGACACGCCGATTTCGGCGAGCGCGGCGGCGTCCATCGAGGTGAGCACGGTCACGCCGAGGAGCAGAAGTTCGGGTTTGGTCTGTTGCTGGGCCGCGCGGGCGGCGGCCATCATTTCGCGGCCGCCGGAAGCGTGGAGCGTGAGCATGCCGATGGGCAGCGGGGCGAGCGACTCGACCGCCTTGGCCACGGTGTGGGGAATGTCGTGGAGTTTGAGGTCGAGGAAAACCTGGAAGCCGTGGTCGGCGACCTCGCGCACGCAGTCGGGGCCGCAGGCGGTGAACATCTGCAGGCCGATTTTCACCCAGCGGAGCGAACCGCGCAGTGAACGAAGGATGGGCGCGGCGTCGGCGCGCGTGGGCACATCGAGGGCGAGAATGAGGTCGCAGGGCATGTGGTTGAACCGCTAATTCACGCTAATTGACGCTAATGGGAAGGGGAAAATTGGAAACAGACCAAAGTTGAGTCCTGGTTTTTGAAGAAAGAAGCCATGAAGCCAGGAATTTTTTAACCGCGGATGAACGCGAATGAACGCGGATATGACTCAAAACAGAAAAATCCTTTCGTAAGTTGCTGCTTTTTTGTCTGTATCGGCGTTCATCTGTGTTCATCCGCGGTTAAAAACTCTTACTGCGCATTTTCTGCTTTCGATTAGCGTGAATTAGCGTGAATTAGCGGTTTCATCAAAATGAGTTCGTCTGTTGTTTTTTCCCCGGCAAAATTAAATCTGTTCCTCGCCGTCACGGGGCGGCGGGCGGACGGCTTTCACGACCTGGTGTCGGTGGTCGCGCCGGTTGAGTTTGGTGACACGCTGCGGATCGAGGCGGGCGCCGCCGGCGAATTTACGCTGGAGTGCGACGATGCGGGCGTGCCGACCGGCGAGGAGAATCTCGTGCTGCGGGCGGCACGGCTTTTCGCGGAGAAGACGGGTTGGGGCGGCGGGGCGAAGTTTTTCCTGGAGAAACGCATTCCGATGGGTGCGGGCCTGGGCGGCGGCAGCAGCAATGCCGTCGCAGCCCTGCGCGGGCTGAATACCCTCGCGGGTGAATTGCTCGGCGGAGCGGAACTGGCAGCCGTGGCGGCCCGCCTGGGATCGGACTGTGCGTTGTTTTTGCCGGGCGGGCCGGTCGTGATGCGCGGGCGCGGCGAGCGGGTGGAGTCGATGTCGGTGGAAACGGCGGCACGGCTGCGCGGGCAGCGGGTGCTGATTTTCAAACCGGGCTTCAGCATCAGCACGCCATGGGCCTATGCGCAGCTCGCGGCCGACGCCGGAAAAAACTACCTGCCGGCGGCGGCGGCAGAAGCGCGGCTGGCGGCGTGGCTTGGTGAGGCGAAGGCGCCGCTGGAGTCGTTGCTTTTCAATTCGTTTGAGCGGCCGGCATTTTGGAAATTTCCCGCGTTACCGGTGCTGCTCGATGCGTTGGGCAAGGAATTTGGGCTGGCGACGCGCCTGAGCGGGAGCGGGAGCGCATGTTTTGCGCTGTTGCCGACGGGCGCAGCGGTGGAGGCGGTGAAGTCGCGCATCCGCGAGGCGTGGGGCGCGACGGCGTGGGTGGTGGAGACGCGAATCTCCTGAGTTTTTACAAATCGTTGTTGACCGCCTGTGTAGCGTTGGGGTTATCCTGTGGCGCCGCCTGCTTGCCCCGGAAGGCGATGTTTGTCGCTCATGGAAACCAGCGCTAAAGAAGAACTTGTCGTGCAAGGCATCTCCGCCTCGCAAGGCATCGCCTATGGGCAAATTTTTCTCTATGAGAAGAGCGACGTCGAGGTGCCGTCCTATCAGGTCGATCCCAACAAGCGCGTGGCGGAAATTGCGCGCTTCGAGCAGGCGTTGCTGACGACGCGCCAGCAGATTGCCAAAATTCAGGATGAGGTGGAAAAAAATCTCGGCGGGGATGAGGCGCGCATTTTTGATGCCCATTTGATGGTGCTCGAGGATCAGGCGCTTATCGGCGAGACGATCCGCGAGTTCGAAAAAACCGGGCGCAATATCGAGACGTGCTTCAACCAGGTCGCTTCGCGTTACATCAAGGCCTTTGACGAGATCGACGACGAATACCTGCGCGAGCGCGCCGGCGACCTTCGCGACGTGGCGCAGCGCGTGCTGCAGAATCTTCTCGGCCAGGCCATCAACAATCTCAGCCGCCTCGCCGACAAACGCGTCGTCGTGGCGAACGATATCTCGCCCTCCGACTCGGCCAGCATCGACCGCAGCCAGGCGCTGGGCATCGTGACCGACACGGGCAGCAAGACCAGCCACGCCGTCATCGTCGCCCGATCGATGCGAATTCCCGCCGTCGTCGGTGTGCGCGACCTCACGAAGAAAGCCCGCAACGGCGACTGGGCCATCGTGGACGGCTACGAAGGCGTGGTCGTGCTCAACCCGTCGGAGCAGACCCTTTTCCGCTACGGCAAAATCCAGATCCAGAAAAAATCCTTCGAGCAGCGCCTGCTCGAGGCCAGCCGCCAGCCTGCGGTCACGCTCGACGGCGTGCCGGTCATGCTCATGGCCAACATCGAGAAGGTCGATGAAACCGCGCAGGCGAAGGAATTTGCCGCGGAAGGCGTGGGGCTGTTCCGCACCGAATACATTTACCTCAACTCCGCGCGCATCCCGACCGAGCAGGAGCAGTTCCTCGCCTACAAGGCGGTGGCCGAGGCGCTCGCCCCGCACCCGGTCGTCATCCGCACGCTCGACCTCGGCGGTGACAAACCGATGGCGAGCGCGCCCGAACTTTTTCCCAAGGAGGACAATCCCTTCATGGGCTTTCGCGCCATTCGCTTCTGCCTCGAGCACGTCAACCTCTTCAAGGACCAGCTTCGCGCCATCCTTCTGGCCAGCTCATATGGCAATGTTCGAATCATGTACCCGATGATCAGCGGGGCGGAGGAGTTGGCCCGGGCGAACGCGGTGCTCGACGAGTGCAAGGCCGAGCTGAAGCAGCGCGGCCAGCCCTTCGACGAAAAGATCTCCGTCGGCAGCATGATCGAAATCCCCAGCGCCGCGGTCACGGCCGACCTCCTGGCCCGGAAGTGCGGCTTCTTCAGCATCGGCACCAACGATCTCATCCAGTACATGCTTGCGATCGACCGTGTGAACGACCGCATTGCGCATCTTTATGAGCCCACGCACCCGGCCATCCTGCGCATGCTCAAATACATTGTCGAACAGGCGCACCAGGCCAACATCAAGGTCGCCGTCTGCGGCGAAATGGCGGGCGATCCCGTTTTCGCGCCGTTGCTGCTCGGTCTCGGCGTGGATGAGCTCAGCATGTCGCCGACGCTCCTGCCCGCGGTGAAATACCTCGTGCGCGCGATGAAACTCAGCGACGCGAAGGCCCTCGCCGAAGAAGCGCTCACGCTGGAAGACCCGAAAAAAATCTACGCCAAGTTCGACGAATTCTACCGCGCGCGGGTGAAGATGGAGTGACGCGAGCCTTGGATTACCCGCTGATTTGTGGTGGAGCGCGGCGTCCCTTGTATAGACCGGGGACATGGGTGACACACGTACGGGGACATGGGTAACACTTGGGGATGCCCTGGATTACCTCTACACCCATGTCACAACGATTCGAGTTCGTCGTTTTAGCCAGCAAGGCTGGCACCAATTTCCGCCAGCTTTGTCGACGGTTTGGGATCAGCCCAAAGACAGGCTACAAATGGTGCGCACGTTATGCGACGGGAGGTGCAGCTGCGTTGGTCAACCAATCGCGACGACCCAAACGTTCGCCGGGCAGCTGCAGCGAAGCCGTGGCGGCCAAGGTGGTGGCGTTGCGGCGCGAGCATCCGATGTGGGGAGGTCGCAAGCTCCGGCGGCGTTTGCAGGATCTGGCGGTTGCCCAAGTGCCGGCAGCGAGTACCTGCACTCAGATCGTGCGCCGGGCACAGTTGCTTTCATCGGGAGTTGCGCCCACGCCCTGGCAACGTTTCGAGCGAACAACACCCAACGAACTTTGGCAGATGGACTTCAAGGGGCACTTCCCGACCCAGGCCGGGAGCCGCTGCCACCCGCTGACCGTGCTCGACGATCACAGCCGATTCAATGTGGTGCTCTCGCCGCAGGCAGATCAGACCGGCCAGACGGTGAAGACGATCCTCGATCATGCGTTTGGCCAATACGGCCTGCCGGAACAAATCCTCTGCGACAACGCGCCGCCCTGGGGCTGTGGCGATCCGACCAGCCCCTACACCAGTCTAACCGTGTGGCTGTTGCGGTTGGGCGTACGCATCATCCACGGCCGGCCGTATCATCCACAAACCCAAGGCAAGGACGAACGATTCCACCGGACGTTGCTGGCCGAACTGATCAGCCAGCACACCTGGCGCGATCTGGCGCATTGCGCTGCGCTCTTCCCCCGTTTCCGCGACTGCTACAATTGCGAGCGACCCCACGATGCTCTGCAAGGGGCGACGCCAGTCTCACGCTACCGGCCCAGTCCGCGCAGCCTGCCAAGCACGCTGCCACCCATCGAGTATGCCACCAACCTGACCGTGCACACTGTGCGCAGCAGCGGAGTGCTCACGTTCGGCGGACAAACCTGGTATGTCGGTCGAGCGTTTGGAAAACTGCCCATCGGCCTGCGCCCGAGCGCGCAGGCCGACGGGCAGTGGGAAGTGTTCTTCGCCCAGCATTGGCTGGGGCAACTCAACCTTAATGGTTCAACTCAACCAAAACACACGGCTCGTAGTATCTACGTTCAACCCTCTTCTACCCATAACTCTGCGTCCTCTTGACCAATCCTCAAGTGTTACCCATGTCCCCGTACACCCGTTACCCTTGTCTCCGGCCCAAACAGGGACGCCGCGCTCCACCCTCAAAAGCCTTCTTTTGTAGATAGCCTTGCATAATTCGGCGCTTGCGGGCGCCGTTTTTTCCTGCAAGTTCCGCCTTTCTGCTCAGGGCGCGGTAGCCAAGTGGTAAGGCCGAGGTCTGCAAAACCTCTATGCGCCGGTTCGATTCCGGCCCGCGCCTCCACGTTTCCGAATCGGAAACGTGCCACGGCGTAGTCCGAAGGACGAAGCCGGGCTCCCGCCTTCGCTGAAGCTACGGCGAGGCAAGACGGCTTAGCAGGCCAGTCCGACAGGGCGAAGGCTGCCACGCCGAAGTGAAACGTAGGCGGGCAATCCAACAAAGCGCCACTCACGCTGGTGCTGAAAATAGAAACCAGGCACCGCTCAGCGTTTGCCAAGCTTTGCTTTCAATTCATTGGCGGGGCAGCCGCAGCCGGAGTGCTTTTTCTTTTTCAGCGCGCCACGCACGAGCAGCCCCGCCGCAAGTGCGACGATGGCCAGGGCCATGATGGTTTGAATTTGGGCAAACATTTTTAAAGGGATTTTAAAACTAGCGTAGCCACAAAGGATCACAAGGAACGCAAAGGGTATGTATATTTTTGAAAACTTTTCTTTGTGATCTTTCGTGGCAAGAAATTCGGCTGATCAGAATCCGAGCGCGCGGCCGATCTGATAGACGGCGCAGGCGACGACCCAGGCCGTGACGCTCAGATAAACTTGTTGGAAGATGGCCCACCCCCACGAGTTGGTCTCGCGGCGCACGACCGCGGTGGTGCTGAGGCACTGCATAGCCAGAACATAGTAGATCATGAGGTTGAGGCAAACCAGCGGCGTGAATAGCGCGCGGCCGTCGGGCCAGGTGGCATGCTGGAGCGCATCGCGCAACGGCAGGATGTTGCCATTGGTGTCGGTCTCGACGCCGAAGACGACGCCGGTGGCACTGACAAAAACCTCGCGAGCCACAAACGAGCTGACGATGGCGACGCCGATGCGCCAGTCGAAGCCCAGCGGGCGCAGGACGGGTTCGAGCGTGTGTCCGAGGCGGCCGGCAAAACTGTGCGCGACTTGCTCCACCGGCGGCGTGCCGGCGGGCATCTTGGGATACGCGGTGAGAAACCAGAGCACGATGGAGACACCGAGGATGATGGTGCCGGCGCGCCGCAGGAAAAGTCCCGCGCGCTCGATCATCTGCAGCGCGAGCCCTTTCAGCGAGGGCCAGCGATACGGCGGCAGCTCCATGATCATGACCGGGGTCTCGCCCTTGAGCAGCGTGCGCTTGAAAAGCCAGGCGAAGCCAAACGCCGCTACGGTGCCGAGCGCATACATGCCCATCATCAGGCCGACCTTGGTCAGCACGGGCACGCGGCCGCTCGGGAACAACGCGGCGATCATCAGCAGGTAAACCGGCAGGCGCGCGGAGCAGCTCATGAGCGGCGCGACGAGGATGGTGATGAGGCGATCCTTGCGTTCCTCGATCGTGCGCGTGGCCATGATGCCGGGAATGGCACAGGCGTAGGAGCTGAGCAGCGGAATGAAACTTTTCCCGTTCAGCCCCACCCGGCTCATCACGCGGTCCATGATGAATGCCGCGCGCGACATATAACCACTGGCCTCGAGCAGGCCGATGAAGAAATACAAAACCAAAATCTGCGGCAGAAACACGATGACGCGCCCGACGCCCGCGATCACGCCGTCGGTCAGCAATGCGCGCAGGTCGCCGGCCGGCATATTGCCCCGCAACCAGTCGGCCAGCATCGAGACGTGAGCATCGAGCCAGTCCATCGGGTATTGGGCGAAGGTGAAGATGCCGAGGAACAGCGCGGTCATCACCGTGCCAAACACGAGCCAGCCCCAGACCGGGTGCGTGACCACGGCATCGATGCGGTCGCTCGGGCTCGGGCCGGTGGCGCCGGCGCGCTGCACGACCTCGGCGCAGAGCGTGCCGATGACTTCATAGCGGGAATTGACGAGCGTGCCGGCCCAGTCGGTGCCGGTGGCGGCCCAGCGTTGTTCCCAGCTGCGCAAAATTTCCTGCGTGCGCGGGCTGAGCGGCGTGGAGCCGGCGACGCGCACGGAATCCTGATCGGTCAACAACAACAACGCCTCGGCCCGCGCAATGAGCGACGACCGGTTTTCGTTTTCGCTGAGCGAGGCCTGCAATTCGGCGACGGCCGGCGCGATGGGCGCGGGCACGTCCCAGGCATGGCGCGCGAGCGGCAAATCGACCCGGCTCATGGCGAGGCGCAGTTCGATCAATCCCTTGCCATTGACGGCTTCGCAGGGAATCACCGGGATGCCGAGCATGTGCTCGAGGCGCGCGACGCGGATCTGCAGGCCGGACTGCGCGAGGAGATCCATCATGTTGAGCACGACGATGACCGGCCGGCCCAGGTCGAGGATTTGGTGGACGAGGTAGAGGTTTCGCTCGAGATTGGTCGCATCGACGATGCAAATGATGCGGTCGGGCTGCGGCGTGTCGGCACGGCGGCCGAGCAGCACATCGCGCGTCACGGCCTCGTCGGGCGAACGCGCGGCCAGCGAGTAGGCGCCGGGCAGGTCGATGATCTGGATCGGATGCCCGTGCTGCGAGTAAGCGGTGCCCATCTTGCGCTCGACGGTTACACCGGGGTAATTCCCAACTTTTTGTTTCAGGCCGGTGAGCGCGTTGAAGAGCGTGCTCTTTCCGCAATTGGGGTTGCCGACCAAGGCATAAACCGGCGAGCGCGGGGAGGTGGACATGGCGACGGGGCGCGAAGTTAAACCGATTCGACCAGCACGTGATCGGCTTCGCTGCGCCGGAGCGTGAGATGATAGCCGCGCACCTGAATTTCAAGCGGATCGCCGAGCGGCGCACAGCGCACCAGTTTCACGGGGGTGCCGGCGATCAGGCCCATCTCGCGCAAGCGCAGGAACGCAGGGCCGGTCTTCGGAAACTCCCGCACGATGGCATTCGCGCCGATGGGCAGTTCGGAAAGTTTAATGGGTGCAGCCATCTCGGGAAAATCTTGGCCGGCGGCTTACACGCCGCCGCGGATGAGCTCGACGACGATATGCTGCGCCGCGCGATCGCTGAGCGCGATGCGGGTGGAACAAAGCAGGCAAATAAGGGTTTTCTCGCCGGCAATTTTTTCGATGACGGCGGACTCGCAAAACCCGATTTCCCGCAAGCGCTGGCAAAGCTCGGGCTGGCCGGCGAGTTCGCAGACGCGGCCGGAAGCACCGACCGGCAGTTCGGTCAGAGGCATGCGTTGTGGGCGAAAGGGTTCAGCGGCGCGTTTCATACCTAAGCAAGAGAAGCAGTTTAACTGAGACTGGGTTTCAATGTCAATCCTGTCTCGGCCCAGAATATGCGCTAGACTCATGGCGGCCGCCGCCGTTTGCTCGGGCCCTAACATGGCTTGCACTGTCTTTACCATCGCCAACCAGAAAGGTGGCGTCGGCAAAACCACCACCGCGGTCAACCTCGCCGCCGCCCTGGCTGAGAAAAAAATCCACACGCTGCTCGTCGACCTCGACCCGCAGGCCAATGCCACCAGCGCGCTCGGCGTCGAGAAACAGGACGGCAAAAGCCTCTACCGCCCCCTGCACGGCGAAGGTACCGCGCTCGAGATGATCACGCCCACGCCCTACGAACACCTGGCGCTCATCCCCTCGGAAGTGGATCTCGCCGCGGCCGAGATCGAGCTCGCGCAGACGGAAAACTACCTGCTCAAGCTTCGCACCGTGCTCCAGCCGGTGCGCGACAGCGGCGGCTACCGCGCCGTCATCATCGACTGCCCACCCGCGCTCGGCCTGCTCTCGATGAACAGCCTCGCCGCCGCGGACTTCCTGCTCATCGCGCTGCAATGCGAATACATGGCGCTGGAGGGACTGGCCCAGATTTTTCGGGTCGTGGACCGCCTTAAAAACGCCGGCATCAATGGCAGCCTCGAAATCGGTGGCACCGTCATGACCATGTTCGACGTGCGCACCAACCTTTCGCGCCAGGTGGTGGACGAGGTCAAAGCCCACGCGCCGGCGAAAATCTTCGAAACCGTCATTCCCCGCACCGTGCGCCTGAGCGAGGCCCCAAGCTTCGGCAAAACCATCTTTGCCTACGATCCGCTCAGTCCCGGCGCCACGGCCTATAAGAATCTCGGCAAGGAAATCATCGCGCGCTTCGGGTTGAAGGCGGAGTAGCGCAAAGTCGCCAAGACGCGAAGCTCGCCAAGCCTGCCTTAAAGCCTTTTCGAGTTAGTTGGTTACATCGGCATGCCTTTGCGCCCCATCCTTTCTTTTGTCATTCCGAGCCGTGCGAGCAATCTCTGCTGTTCTTATCCATTTCAATTTCGGAGATTCCTCGCACGGCTCGGAATGACAATTTCACTCGTCACGGGTCTATTAAAATTGAAACTGCGCTAAAAAAAGGATGAACCTAAGAGACGCAGCACCCGCCGACGCCGACCTCGTTTACCAGATCAAGCATCAAGCTTACGCCGAGCACGCCATCAAGTCATATGGCTCCTGGGATGAAGCCTTTCAGCGACGCTACACCGCCGGCAACCTCCCCTGCACAAAGATTATTTTAGCAGATGACACCCCTGTGGGTTGGATTGCATGCAAAGAAGAGATAAAGCAGATCGAAATACTGGATCTGCATATTTTGCCTGATCATCAGCGAAGGGGAATCGGAACGACGTTGATTTCCGGTATTTGTGAGCAGGCTGCTCGTAACGGAAAGGAAGTGCATTTGAGTGTTCTTAAAGTGAATCCGTCGATAACACTTTATGAGCGTCTTGGTTTCATTGCTACCGGTCAGACTGAAACCCATATTCTCATGAAAAAGAATTCTTAGCCTGCGACCCATAAACGCTATTCATCTTTGCGCCTTCGCGCCTTTGCGTTAAAGATTCCCCATGGCCACGTTCGCCAAATACCGCCACGCCTTCCTCACAGGCCTGCAGAGCAACATTGTTTACCGCTGGAACTTCGCGGTGCGCGGTTGTTTCTCGGTCTTTCACCTCGTGGTCGTGTTCATCCTTTGGAGCGCGGTCTATGCGGGCCATGCCCGCATCGGCAGCTTTGACCTCGCGCAGACCCTCACCTACTTCGTCAGCCTCATCGTCCTGCAGTTTTTCATCGGGGCCTTCAACGAGGACTACCAGATCAGCGAGGACATCCGCAACGGCCTCATCAACCAGTTCCTGCTCAAGCCGATCAACTATTTCTTCTACCGGTTGAGCGTTTTCGCCGCCGCGCGCCTCGTCTCCGGCCTGCTCGTGTTCATCCCGCTCGCGTTCGCACTGCCGTTCCTGTGGCACTACCTGGTGCTGCCGCCCGAGTTGTGGCGGCTGGCGCTCGGCCTGCCGGCGGCGCTGCTCGCGGCGCTCATCCAGTTCACCATCGCTTATTGCTTCGGGCTGCTGGCGTTCTGGTTCCTGGAAATCCAGTCGTTCATCATCCTTTCCATGGCGGTGGAATCCCTGCTCGGCGGACAGATGTTCCCGCTCGACCTCATGCCGCCATGGCTTTTTCACGCGTCGCAGTTCCTGCCCTATTTTTACCAGATGTATTTCCCGGCGGCGATCTTCACCGGCCGGCTCGGATACACGGCCGCCCTGCAGGGCCTCGTCATCCAGAGCGTGTGGGCGTTGCTGCTCCTCGGCGTCGCCCAGTTTCTCTGGCTGCGCGGCCTGCGCCGCTACACCGCAGTCGGCGGATAAAACGTTCCGCGTTCACGGTTCACAGTTCACGGTTTATAATTTGTTACTTGTTACCTGCTACTTGTTACTTTTCTGCATGAAATTTTCCAACTACATCCGCATCTGGCTCGCCTGCGCTCGCTACTCCGTGGTGCGGACCATGATGTTTCGCTTCGATTTCATCATGTGGGCGCTGGTCGAACTTTTCTGGATGAGCGTCAACCTGCTGCTCATCGGCGTGCTTTACAGCCACACCAAGGATATCGCCGGCTGGAACAAATACGAGATGCTGATCCTCGTGGGCACGTCGATGCTCATCCAGCGGCTGCTCATGGGATTTTTTTGGAGCAACCTTTTCGAGATGTCGCGCAATATCCGCTCCGGGCAGTTCGACTTCTTCCTCGCCCAACCTGGCAACCCGCTCTTCATGGTCTCGACCCGCAAACTCGATCCCGACAGCCTGCTCAACTCGTTTGTCGCGATCGGGGTCATCGTCTATGCCATCCATCACCTTGGCCTGCAGGTGACGCCGGGGGCTATCGCCCTCTACACGCTGCTCGTGCTCTGCGGCGTGGTCATCCACTACAGCGCGCTGCTGATGGTGTCTTCGCTGGCACTTTGGGTCGTGGGCCTGCAGGGACTCGAGGGCACCTACTTCACGCTGTTTGAGTTTTCCCGGCTGCCGCGCGAGGCCTTCCGCGGCATCTCCCGCGTGCTCTTTGTTTACGCGCTGCCAGTCGTCGTCGTAAGCTACGTCCCCGCGCGATCGCTCCTGTATGGTTTCCAACCCGCTTTTGCACTGTGGCTCGTGGCGGTGGCTGCGGCGTGGCTGGCGGTGGCGGTCCTGGTTTTCACCCGCGGCCTCCGCCGCTATTCAAGTGCATCCTCCTGATGATTTAAAATCTAAGATTTCAGATTTAAGATAGATAAGGTTCGATGTCTGAGATTTTAGATCTGAAATTTGAAATTCCCATGTCCGAGCCAATCGAATCACCCCTCGCCGCTTTGCAGGCTCGCCTGACCTACGAATTCCGCGACGCCGCGCTGCTCGAGCTTGCGATCACGCACTCGTCGTACCTGCCCGATCATCCCGAGACCAGGGAAAGCTACCAGCGGCTGGAATTTCTTGGCGACGCCGTGCTGCAGCTCATCTTGACCGAGGCACTTTTCACGCTTTTTCCCGGCGATCGCGAAGGCGCGCTCAGCAAGCGCCGCGCGACCCTCTCAAAAGGCAGCTTTCTCAGCCGGCTCGCGCGCGAAATCAACCTCGCGGACTGCCTGCGCCTCGGCGCGAGCGAGGAATCCACCGGCGGCCGCGCGCGCGCCTCGACGCTCGAGGATGCGTTCGAGGCGCTGATCGGCGCGCTCTATCTCGATAGCGACTGGCCGACCACGCGCCGCCTCGTACTCAGCCTTTACGGCTCCATTCCCGACCACCTGGCCCTGGTGGCGGACGACGACAACCCGAAGGGCAAGTTGCAGGAGATCGTCCAGCCGCAGCACGGCAACCGGGCCTTGCGCTACGAGGTCTCGCACGTCGGCGGGGAAGACCATGCGCGCGAATACGAAGTCACCGTTTTCCTGCTCGACCGCGCGCTTGGCACCGGCCGCGGCCCGTCAAAAAAGTCCGCGGAGGAAGCCGCCGCGCTGGCCGCGCTGGAGACGCTGAAGACTTCGCCAGAAAATTAATCGCGGAAACGCAGAATGGCGGAAGCGCGAAATTGTGCTATTGGTTCCGACTCTCTTGATTTCCGCTTTTCCGTGCTTCCGTGATTAACATGTCTCTTTCCGTCTCTTCGCGCTCCAAGCTCACCGGCATTTGCCCGCCGGCACGCGGCGCGGTGCTGGCCGAGCTGCTGCTCACCCACGCGGCGCCCGTCTGGCTGGTGGTCGCTGGCGAACTACGCACCGCCGAGACGCTCGCCGAGGATATCGCGTTTTTTCACGGCGCCGCGGGCGGAAAACCGCCGCCCGAGGTGTTGATTTTTCCCGAGTCGCTGCCCGACAGCCGCGACATGCGCGAGGCCTTCGCCGCGTCCAGCGACCGGCTCACCGTGCTCTCCAAGCTCCGCGCCCGCCGCAACTTTTCCGGCTCCCCTGCTCACGACTCCCTGTCCGCCGTAGCCCTGAGCCTGCCTGCGGTGAGCCTGTCGAAACCGTCGAATGGGGCGAAGGCGGATCGACTTCCCTCTCTCCTCATCCTCACCACTCCCGCCGCCCTGCTGCAGTCCGTGCCCACCCTCGAGGCCTTCGTCACGCACGAGCTCACCCTCACGCGCGGACAACGCCAGCCGTTCCAGGCGCTGCTCGAGAAACTTCACGCGCTCGACTACGACAGTGAGGCCGTGTGCGAGGCGCCGGGGCACTACGCCATCCGCGGCGGAATCATCGATGTCTATCCCGTCACGGCCACCCAGCCCTACCGGCTGGATTTTTTCGGCGATGAAATCGAATCCATCAAGGCTTTCGATCCCGTCACGCAACGCTCGGGCGAAGCGGTCGAGTCGATCCGATTACCTTACGCCGCTCGCGCACCTCACGTTCATCGAGCCGGCCTCGCTCGATGAAGCGTTCGACGTGATCGCCCGCGATGGCGGGCCATCGCCCGCGCCGCTCCTCGAAAAATGCGCGGCGGTTTTCGGCTTGAGCGACCTCGACGAAGCCTCCGCGCTTTTCGACGGCGCTGGCGCCGAGCAGACCTGGGACACCGAAAGCCTCGCCCACCATCGCAGTTATCCCGACGACGCGCTGGTCGCGCAGGAACGGCTGCAGGTCGAGGAGGACGCGCGCCGGAAATTCTTCCATCAGGTCGCCGCATGGCAGCGCGCAGGCTACGGCGTGGCATTTGTCGTCTCGAAGGACGGCGAGGAACAGC
>Ga0207036_10032_pt1 | contig 26655 bp, 22 predicted proteins | sample Alteio_BWMinCont_78_FD_153284 | JGI IMG/M metagenome (GOLD analysis project Ga0207036, IMG submission 153284) | Enriched cells from forest soil in Barre Woods Harvard Forest LTER site, Petersham, Massachusetts, United States -... | ecosystem: Environmental > Terrestrial > Soil > Temperate forest >... | reverse complement strand
TCCCCAAGGGATACGCGATGACATGCTCTCGGGGACTCTGTCTTGCCTTGGGCTTCATTATCACGTCCTGCGCAGCTCCTTGGCGGGCCGCCCCGTGGGAGGGAAGTGTGGTGTTCGGGGTGTGCAATCCCAGTGGCCCACGGAGACGGCCCATTAGAGTAAATCTAGGATAAATCCTTTAGTCCGGAACACAATTGGGTGATCCCTGCAAATTATGTGGGGTAATTACCCGAGGGATGACGCAGAACGATATTGCCGCGCCACCAGCTAGGGTTGAACCAAGCCCCTCCGCACGGCGTACCTCACGAGGCTGGCGGTCTCATGGATATCGAGTTTATGCATCAGCCGCGAGCGATGAGACTCGGCTGTCTTCACGCTGACTCCGAGTATGGCGGCGATGTCTTTCGTCGTTTTGCCTTCGGCGATCATTTGGAGCACCACGCGCTCGCGCTCGGACAGCGGGTCGTCGGTCACGCTGGAGATCGATACGTACGCATCCGTAACCACCCGGGAGATTCCGGGGCTAAGATACACTTGGCCCCGGCAGACTTGCCGGAGGGCAGAGACCAGGTCGATAGCGTCCTGATTCTTCAGGATATATCCCCGAATCCCGGCGCGCAGAGCTTCTAGGACATACTGATCCTCATCATGCGCCGTCAGGAGGATAGTCTTTGTCTTCGGACAGACGCGCTTCAATTCCCGAGCCGCAACCAACCCGTTGATCAGCGGCATGCCGATGTCCAGCACGACGACATCGGGTTGCAACCCCTCTGCAATTCGGACGAGTTCCTGTCCATCTCCCGCTTCCCCGGTGATCTGGAACCCTTCGCGCTCGAGAAGCGACTTAATTGCCTGGCGAACCAGAACGTGATCATCGGCAAGTAAAACGCTAGTCTTCATATTTAGCTCCCTAGAGGCATGTTGATCGAAATTGAGATTCCCCGACCGGGCGATGAATGGATCTCCACACAACGCGTTAAGGCATTCTTGTACGTCCAAGATTCGGTTGAGTTTCTCAAAGTCAGGCTGGAACCTGGCGAATAGAGAACGCGCGAGGACATCGCGCAGCTGGAGCGCGAGGCCGACAACTTCGTGCGTTTCGACGCCCTGGGGAATGATGCGCTCGGAGGGGTTGTGGACTTAAGTCTGTAGGACCCCGAAGGTTCGCGTCTCCAGAACTTCTGCGTAACTGTCGTAGACCAAAGTTGCCTCGACGAAAACCTCTTCTTTTGTCTCAGGACCGTGAGCAATCGGGATTCAGTGATACGGCTCACCCAATCTTCGCGGAGTTGTGCCCGGCGCTGGCGCAATTGCCCGATCAGCTCACGGAGAACTAGCGATGTAGGCTCGCTCCTCGTAATAGGCTCCGCGACTGTGTTCTGCGAGGTAGTCTCCGATTCACTGTCGTTTTGCCGCGCCATAAGAGCGTTCTCATCTATAGGGTCTGTCTTAGGTTTTCACTCCATGACGGTACCGAGTATGACCTGAACAATCAGCGCCACAATCAGGTGAATCCCTTAATTACCGGGCAGGTATCTTCTGTATCGGCGAGCGTCGAAATCCTCGACAGGCGGTCGATGTGTCAAACGAGCCTCTGCGCGTTACGTTCGGGGCGCTCGACTTGTTTCTTCGCCATCGGCAACTACGTTCTACGTGTGTGCTGCATTGCATCGTCGCAAGGCATCGTGCAGCAGCTGCGTGAGGCGTTTCGGTATCAATGGGCGCCCAGGTTTCTCATCTTCGATCGGGATGGCAAGTATGGGGTGGATGTCCCGATCGCGATTCGCTCGATGGCTTTCAGGCCTCGTTCAGCAGTCCTTGACAGAACGGTATCGCGGAGACGTGGGTTGAAAGCTGTCGACGCCACTTGTTGAACCACGTCGTCACCATCAATGGGCGCCACTTGAAGCGATTCCTTCCAGACTGGGTTCATTACTATCAGTACTCAGGACTTGTCCCCGCATCAATTGGAGTAACCACCGGATTGTGGACTACTCCGGTGCTGACTACGATAGCGCACGATTTGGACGATCCACAGCTTTTGCATTACGGCTCCCGAAGGATGGGACTCAAGGGGCGGTAGCTTGGATAGGTTGGACTTGCGAGGCCTGACATGTTCTCAGCCCATTTGGAGGCAGGTATGGAGACCGTTAATATCAGTTATTCGTGGTATGCGCTGCGGGTCAAAAGTCGGTACGAAAATACTGTCGCATCAAATCTGTACGCTAGGGGCTACAAATCCCTTCTACCCCTGTACAATTGCCGACGCCGGTGGTCTGACCGATTTAAGGAAATTGAGCTCCCGCTTTTCCCCGGATACGTGTTCTGCCAGTTTAACTTACATGATCGGCTCCCAGTTCTTTCGATCCCCGGGGTTGTTCACGTGGTTGGGGTTGGCCGAACTCCCTTACCCATTGACGAAACGGAAATTGACGCCATCCAAGCCACTGTTAAATCCGGATTACCCAGGCAACCGTGGCCGTTCCTGGAGATCGGACATAGGGTCAGGATTGAGCATGGCCCTCTTTGCGGCATAGAGGGAATCTTGTTGGGGTTCCGAGGGCATCAGCGCCTTGTGTTGTCTGTAACACTTTTGCAGCGGTCGGTCGGCGTTCAAGTTGATGAGGCCTGGGTACAGCCCGTCCTGCAGCCCGGCGCTTGTGGTGGTCCTGTAACCTTTCAACGTGTTTAGTGGCAGCCCATTGCCCAAACCAAGGTGTGGTCGGCTTGCGGCAATAAGAACGGCGAAGATCCGAGATGCCAATGAAAGCGATCACCGAGGGTAGATCAGGCCAGGCAACGTTCGGCGTAGGACAGAAGTGGTGCGGGCGGTGCGGCATTGCGATGAAGGAAGATGAGTTTTGTCCCGCGTGCCGGAGATTCTTCCGCGTGCTGAAAGGACGGAGAGCGGCATTTATTCCAGTTGATACGACATAGAGAAATGGGTTGGTGACTAATGGCCAGTGAAGAAAGTACGTCATACCAGTAAAAGGAACCCGCGCTGAACTAGTTCATTCCGGTGCCTCAAGAAATCGAAGGAGAATCCCATGAGCCATTTGCTTCGGCCGATCATGATGCTTTCAATATGTTTCACTTCGCTGTCCTGCGCTTGCTATCCTGAGGTCGCCGGGGCCTGCTACCAGAGTGGCAGGCAATCTTTCAACCAGGGAGAACTCGGGCTGGCGAGCACACAGCGTCATAACGCGATCCCGATTAATTCCGGTTCTGTGGAAGCGTATTCCCGCCTTGGTTTGACCGACGCCACGCTCGGGCTCTGCTCCGACGCTCGATGCGTTCAAGAAGACGCGAAACTCATGGATGCCAATCTTGCGCCGACCGGGGCGCAACAGGCAGCGCACGAACTTAAACTTTCGCCGCCAGCATGGGTCTTGACTGTCAGCTACACCGCAGTCGCAAGAAAGTTCAGCAGGGTCAGTGAGTCGATCGTAGTGACGCCTGAGCCTGTATCCCTGGCGTTGTTCGGGTCTGGTCTGACCTTGGTAGGAGTTGCCCTTCTGCGATGCTCTCGGCGGACAAAGGGGTCTAGGACCACGCGGGTTGCGCACTACGCCGTTAACAGGAGTTGCGTGCGCCTCGCCCGCCATGCTAACCGAGTCCAATATCCCGTTCCCGATTTCCTTGCACGAGACCGATCGGTGATAGCTTGCATGTCGTCAGCACCCAAGTGAACCAAACCTCCGCTTATCAGTTGGAATGAGCCCAAACGTGGTGCGCCTATTTAACGTCTACTATCCGCTCCGTAGCCTTCTGCTGCTGTGCGGCGAAGCATTCGTCATTTGCAGCTCATTCATTTTCGCATCGCGAATCGAATACGGCGCGGACTCCTATCTTGTGCTGAACTTTGAGTACGGGTACTACAAGATTCTTGCAGCAACCGGCATCGCCGTAATCTGTTCTCACTATTGTGATCTCTATGACCCAGAACGCTTGACTGAGGGTCGTCTCACATATTTTCGAATTATGGTGGTGCTGGGGATCTTTTCAATCATTTTGGCTGCACTCGGCTTTTGCTTCCCACGTTTCATGCTGGGGAAACATGCCCTCTTGCTCGGACTCGTTATCTTGACTGTTGCGCTCATCGCATGGCGATCCAGCTATGCGTGGCTAATTCGTCGGCCTTACCTTACGGAACGTGTTTACGTGCTCGGTGATGGTGAGCTTGCGCAGCGCCTGGTACATGCGATCCAGAACCGGCCTGACTTGGGAATGGAGGTCGTGGGGCGGGCAGAGACCTTATCGAATGAATTCGAAGCTCGCAAAACATTGGAGAGCAATATCGCCGCCATCCTGAAGAACAGTCCGCGGATTAACCGAATTGTTCTTGCGATGCCAGAAAGGCGAGGGACTATTCCGGTAGGGCAATTACTTGCTCTTCGCTTGAGTGGAGTGAAAGTAGAAGATGCGATAACGCTTTTCGAAAAAATCTCAGGAAAGATCGAGATCGACGGTCTTTATCCAGGTTGGCTAATTTTATCGGATGGGTTTCGCACTGATTCTACGTTTGTCACCTCCCGGCGTGTCATTTCCATACTTATATCCCTTGCTTGCCTTGCTCTGGTGCTTCCGCTCATACCACTCATCGTCTTAGCCATCAAAGCGAGTTCACCTGGTCCTGTGTTGTATCGGCAAAAGCGCGTCGGCCGCAATGGGGTGGTGTTCGAATGCTACAAGTTTCGCACAATGAGATCCGATGCGGAGGCCGACACTGGCCCTGCATGGGCGGGAGATGATGATCCGCGGATAACGCCCGTCGGGAGAATTCTGCGCAACATTAGGTTAGATGAGATCCCGCAATTGTTGAACGTGCTGATTGGTGATATGGCTCTTGTCGGTCCACGGCCGGAACGTCCAGAGTTCGTTGAATGGCTAAGTCAGGAAATTCCTTATTACACTCTGCGTCACGTAATTCGCCCGGGCATCACGGGATGGGCCCAGGTTAATTACAAATATGGTAGCTCAGTCGAGGACGCTAGAGAAAAGCTCAAATACGACTTGTTCTATATCAAAAATCTGTCCTTTGGACTGGATCTGGTGACGCTTCTATACACGACGAAGGTGGTCTTTCTGGGACGGGGCGCGAAATAGCCCGCCGCCGGCATGACTGGAAGCGCCCAGCGCTTGTTCTAATCAATGAGTATATTGAGAATCGTTTCCGTCGGCGTGGCGGTTTTTTTCCTAATCGTGGGTGCTGCCGCGCAAGATCCCTCCACGCCGGTGACAGATCATCTGGAGGCTAAGTGCGGCAGCCAGGTTCGTTCCACTTACCTGCTGGGAACTGATGACCAGCTGGAGATTTCCGGACCTGAATTGACTGAGCTCGCCAATAAGCTAGTCCGCATTGACGATGATGGCGGCATACAGGTGCCGCTGGTGGGACGCGTCCATGTGTCCGGGCTGACGGTGCAGGAGACCGAGCAAGAGCTCAACAAGATTCTGACTACGTACATTCGTTACCCGCAAGTTGTTGTAAGCGTTGCGGAAGTGCGCAGTCAGCCGGTCTCAATCCTAGGCGCAGTAAATACACCGGGTGTTCATCAGGTTCAGGGAAACAAGACGTTGCTAGAGATGCTAGCACTAGCGGGTGGGATTCGGCCGGACGCTGGGTACAGCATCCATATCACGCGGCAGCTGGAATGGGGCTGCATTCCATTGCCGAAAACGGAGCTGGACGCATCGGGTCGCTTCAGCGTAGCCGAACTCAATTTAAAACAAATCATGGAGGCAAAAAGCCCCGAGGAGAACATTCAGATTTTTCCGCATGATGTCATCTCCGTTCCGAAGGGCGAAATGGTGTACGTGATCGGAGATGTAAGGCGCTCGGGCGGATTCGTTTTGGGCGAGCACGAAGCCATCTCCGTGCTGCAGGCGCTTTCGCTGGCCGAGGGGCTCAACGGAACTGCTGACACACGACATGCCAGGATCCTGCGGCTGAAGGGCGACACCGATCAGCGTGAAGAGCTGGCCGTGGATGTTAAGGACGTTCTCAACGGAAAGAAACCAGATGTCGCACTGCGGGGCGACGATATTTTGTTCATCCCCAGCAGCACTGGCAAGAAGGCGGCCCTACGGGCCATCGAAGCAGGTATTCAAACGGGAACAGGCATGGCCATCTGGCGCACGCCTTGAAATGCTTTTCCGAGGCACAGAATGAAGCCTTCCGAATTTCCTCTCGAGAAACCTGAAGAAGGTTTGGCCGAACTCAACGCGCGGGCAGAGCGGCGTCCCACGGTGTACAGGTATGTGGAGTCACCCTCAGCGGAGGTCGCCGCTTCGCCGGGCTACGACAGTCTCCTGGACTACTGGCACATTCTGTTTCGCCACAGAAAGACATTGCTAAGTTTTGCCCTGGTGGGATTGCTCGGAGCCATCGTAATCAGCCTCGTGCAGACTCCAATTTATCGCGTAAGGACTTCACTCGAGATCCAGAGCACCAACTTCCTGGAAATAAAGGGTCCCACCGACTCTACTGGGAGCTACACCACACCGGAGTCGTACGTGGAGACGCAGGTCAAACTTCTGCAGAGCGAATCCCTACTCGAGCACGTGATCGACGAACTGAAGCTTCATGAAGATCGGCCTACAACCGGCTGGCGAGCTTTCGTGTCGCGCATTTTCGAATTGTCCAAGACCTCGCATCTCCCTGAAACGGAGGAATTGATCCGCCAGATGGAACGCAATCTGACCGTGCGGACATCCGGTAACTCGCATTTGCTGGAGGTGCTGTATGAGTCGCCGGATCCCAAGCGGGCGGCCGATGTCGCGAATACACTGGTCAGCGAATTCATCGAACTAAGCCAGGAGGAGAGGTGGAAGTCCGCCCAGGGCACCGCCGAATGGCTGACGAAACATCTAGACGAAATGAAAACCCAGCTGGAAGCCTCGGAGGCGCAACTCCAAGATTACGCGAGCACTTCCGGGCTGTCGTTTACGTCGGAGAAGGAAAACCTAGCGGATATCCAGCTCAAAGAATTACAAGACGAGCTCTCTAAGGCCCAAGCCGAGCGCATCGCCAACCAAGCGAAATACGAAGCGGCAAGGAGCAAACCAGAGGATTCCCTGCCGGAAATCCTGGAAGACCCGACAATGCGCGAGTACCGCCAGAAACTGACTGAATTGCAGAGGCAGTACGTCGAACTCAGCGCAACGCTGACCCCGGAGCACTACAAGGTGCAACGCGTGGAAGCGCAGATCGACGATCTAAAGTCCGAGATGGAGAAGGAACGCAGCAACGTACTGCGGCGCATCGGCAACGAATATACGGCCGCGCTCCGCCGTGAACAGCTACTCTCCGGGGCCAACACCAATCAGGAGAAGGTGGTGGCGGATCAATCTAGCAAGGCGATCCACTACGACACCCTGAAGCGCGATGTGGATTCGAGCCGCCAACTTTACGAGGTGATGCTGCAGAGGGTTAAGGAAGCCAGCTTAGCCTCCGCTATGCGCGACAGTAATGTACTTGTCGTTGACCGTGCCAAACCGCCGCTCCTTCCATACCGTCCAAGTATGCCAATGAACTCGGCGATCGGCCTGTTCAGCGGCGTGCTCCTGGGTTTTGGATTCGTGCTGCTCCGGGAGCGTATTGACCGCAGGATAAGTGCGCCGGGCGACACACAGGCCTATTTAGATTTACCGGAACTGGGCGTTATACCCTTGGACGAGGCCGCTGTCTCCCGGCAAATCCTGAACCGCTTGCACCCGCATCGCTCCGCCTCCTCCCTTCCCTCCGAGGACGCCTCGAGCTTCTCGCCAGGCGATTGCCCCGAGCTAGCCACTTGGAAGCGCAAGCCCTCTTTGCTCGCTGAATGCGCGCGTACTACGCTGACTTCTATTCTTTTGCCTGGCCAGGATGGAGAGGGCCCTCGGGTCATTGTCCTAACAAGTCCATGCCCAGGCGATGGAAAAACAACGGTGGCTTGTAATCTCAGTATCGCGGTGGCGGAGATCGGTCGCAAGGTGCTCCTGATTGACGGCGATCTGCGCCGTCCCAGGCTGCATAAAGTTTTTGGCGTGGCCAACAACTGGGGGCTGAGCAACGCGCTGCGGGCAGATACCCCGCTTGAAACCATTCCAATCTCACACCTAGTTCGCGAGACCGAAGTGTCCGGTCTCTGCCTGCTGCCAGGGGGCAGTTGCGGCGTAACCCCGTCGAATCTCTTTTATTCTCCCCGCATGGCAATGCTTTTGAGGCGTCTGCGGACGGAGTTTGACATGATCATGATTGACGCGCCCCCGATGATCCATCTCTCCGATTCCCGCGTATTGGGCCGCCTCGCTGATGGCGTCATTTTGGTGGTCCGCGCTGGGCAAACTACCACCGAAAGCGCGCTATTCGCCAGTCACCGTTTTGCCGAAGACGGGACGCGCGTGCTCGGCACCGTTTTAAACAGTTGGGATCCCAAGGGCGGCCGACGATACGGCTACGGAAGTTACAACGAATAGCAAACGCATGTCGCACGGTAAATCAATAAACTGAAACGTCTTACCTTTCACCATGCTCTTTGACTCGCCTGCGTATTTTGTCTTTCTGATCCCCGTTGTGCTGATCTATTGGCGCTTGAATCGCCGCGAGCAAAACGTCTTTCTGCTGCTCGCGAGTTATTTCTTTTATGGCTGGTGGGATTGGCGCTTCCTTGCACTCATGATCGGCAGCACGACGATGGATTTCCTGATTGCGCAGAAAATCGTCCCCAGTCGCTGGGATACGAACCGCAAGAAGTGGTTCATCTTCTCACTGGTGTTGAATTTTTCCATTCTTGGAACATTCAAATACTTTAATTTCTTCACGGACTCGTTTTCATCGGCCCTAAGCACTCTAGGTATTCACAATATTCCTCTGCCCCTTATCCGTATCATTCTTCCACCGGGCATCTCCTTCTATACCTTCCAGGAAGTTGCATACATTGTGGATGTCTATAAGGGGAGGCTCGAACCCGCGAAGTCGTTTGTGGAATATGGTTTATTCGTCAGCCTGTTTCCGCACCTGATCGCAGGCCCGATTCAAAGGCCGGGACACCTGCTTCCTCAGGTTCAAAGGGACCGCACCTTCGATGCAGACCGCTTTTTCGATGGCCTGATGCTAATTTTTTCCGGCCTTATGCGCAAATGTGTGGTCGCTGACAATTGCGCTCTGCTGGCGAACGCCGCCTTTGGCGGCCAATTCGGAAAGCCAAATCTTTGGGTGGTTCTGATCGGAACATACGCGTTTGCGTGGCAAGTGTACGGAGATTTCAGCGGCTATAGCGATATCGCGCGAGGCAGCGCTCAATTGATGGGCTTCCATTTCATGGTCAATTTCCGCCAGCCATTTTTGGCGCACCGCCTTCAAGATCTCTGGCGGCGCTGGCACATTAGCTTGAGCACTTGGCTTCGCGACTACTTATATATTCCTTTGGGTGGCAGTTCCGGCGGGGAATGGAAAACCTCGCTGAATCTTCTGAAGACCATGATCCTGGCGGGGCTATGGCATGGGGCAAACTGGACATTCGTTATTTTTGGCGCAATTCATGGCGTCGTTTTGGCGCTTGAGCGACAGCTCTGGCCGGCGACGACGAAACCTGAAGGTGCAGCTCGCCACCGACCCTTTGCCGATTTTCTCTTACTGTGGGCACAACGGGTTTTAACATTTAATATCTTTTGCCTGAGCCTAGCCTTTTTCCGCGCGTCCTCACTCAGTGCGGCGATGCAGTTTCTGGCTGGACTGTCTAATTTCGCCTGGCAGCGCGAGTACGCCTCGGCGTTCTTCATGCTGAGCCTTTTTTCCATTCCTTTGTTCGTGGTGGACTTGTTGCTGGAAGCCAGCAACCAGGAATACCCACTTGCGAACGCTTCGTATGCACTTCGGACAGGTCTTGCAACAGCCGCTCTCTTAGTATTGACACTTTTCTCGGGGAACAGTGGCAATGCCTTCATCTATTTCCGATTCTAAGTCTTCAGCTCTAACCTACGCCAAGGCCTTGGCTGGGATCTGCGTGATCCTCATGATTGCCGCCGAGATCTCATCCATCTATCTGCTTAAGCATAATTCGGCCACCTATGCACGGATTTCTCGGCAATATGACGAAGCCGCTAAAATGCGCCGCGCCGGACCTGGCGAACCACCGAATGTGTTGATGGTGGGTAATTCCTTACTGCTCCATGGAATCCAATTGGATCGCTTGCAGGCGTTGACTTCCTCCCGCATGCATATCTATCCGATTTTTCTGGAGGCTACCGGCTACTATGACTGGCTGTATGCGCTTCGGCGGCTGTTCCGTGAGGGGGCGAGGCCCCAAGTGGTCGTCGTCGGTGTAGGCGTGAATTACTTTCTCGAGAACGGCGTGCGTCAGGATTATGCTCCCATGCTGTTCTTTGATACCCAAGACACCCTCGCCGTGGCTTCAGATTTACATCTGGATCGCACTGCAACAAGCAATCTCCTCCTTGCGCACTCGAGCACTTTTTGGGATACGCGAAACGCCATTCGAACACAGGTTCTCAACCACGTGGTTCCTCATCTCGAAGATCTTTTCTCTCTCGTAAATTCAGTGCCGGCCGTTCCGGAGGGTCGGGCGTTTGAAGAGATTGCGATTCCCCGCCTGCAAAGGATGCGCGAGCTGTGTGAAGCGCACGGAGCCAAACTGATCCTCATAGTCCCGCCGACCCTATCTTCTGAGAGTGCTGTCAGCCAAATGGCCTCAGCTGCGCGCACCGCCGGAGTGGAAGTATCGGTGCCAATTGACCCGGCGGCTCTTTCGGCAAATTTTTATCAGTCAGATGGAATGCATCTCAATTCCGAGGGCGCAGTACTTTTCACATCAGCACTAGCGAAAGACCTTCCCGAGAGGGTTGTGACTCACGACGCGCTGACCTCCCGCCTCGTCCGATGAATACCCTAACTTCTAACTGCCACTCCGGAGACCGCCGACCGTGAGCACTGACGTCCCAAGCGTATTCGCCCTGCGGCAAGGCAAAAGTTCCTCCTTGTGCACGGATTTCAGTTGGATGTTCGTGGGGAATTCCATTTATGCGGGCGGCCAGTTTGCAATGCTGATGCTGCTGGCCAAGCTGATTCGGCCGGAACTGGTGGGGCAATATGCTCTGGGTCTCGCCGTGGTATATCCCGTGATGATGTTCACGAACCTGCAACTGCGGGCGGTCATGACTTCGGGCGCTCGCCGACAAACACATTTTGGCCATTACCTCAGCCTCCGCCTACTGATGACGTCGCTGGCACTCGTGATTATCTTCGCCATCACCCAAGTCCTGGGGTATCACTGGGAACTGACCGCGGTGGTTCTAATGGTGGGTGTAGCGTATGCCATCGAAACCGTCAGCGATGTGTACTACGCGCGGCTGCAACTGCACGACAGAATGATTGAGATCTCGAAGTCATTGATTGCAAGGGCGCTGCTTTCCGTGCTTGGACTAGCAGTGGCAACTTATGTCAGCGGAAATCTTCTGTGGGGACTCGCAGGTGTCGTGCTGGCGCGGGCAATCGTCCTTTTCGGCTACGACATTTGCGAGCGTACTCACGGTCTGGGCGGACAATCCAAATGGTTCTCTCGAAGCGAGGCGCTGACGCCACGCTTTGATCTGCGGGTGCACAGCGAAGTGCTGTGGCTCAGCCTCCCTCTCGGAGTGGTAGTGCTTTTAACTTCTTTAAATTCCAACGTCCCAAGCTATTTCATCAAACACGCACTCGGGGAACGGGACCTGGGCATTTTCTCAGTGATAGGGTTCATGATTTCAGTGGGAAACATGGCAGTTGTGTCGCTTGGGCAGTCGGCCTTCACCCGACTTGCCAGATCCTATGCAACAGGCAACCTTGTAGTGTTCAGCTCGCTCCTCGCCAAGCTCCTTGCCTTTGGGGTTGCACTAGGAGTGTGTGGAATGATTGTTTCCAAATTGGCAGGACGCGAGATTCTTACCATCCTTTTCCGGCCTGAATATGCCGAGCGAGCGGAACTTCTTCCCTGGATCATGGCGGCCGGGGGCGTCCTGTTTATGGCCCAGTTTTTGGGATTCGGGATGACTGCGGCCGGTTATTACCACTCACAAGTCATACTGAATATTTTGGCAAACTTGAGCCTTTTCGCAGCCTGCTATTGGTTGGTTGCACGTCAGGGACTGCTGGGCGCAATTTTCGCGATGCTGATCGCCGCGATCGTGCAGCTTGCCGGGAGCGTTATGGTCCTAGTCGTGGGCATGCGAACTCACACCCATCTGTGCGCCGAAAGGGTTGGAACAGCATGACGCTCTGTCGCAGCCAGCACCAATCGGTTTCCCCGAAACGAACTCCAGACTTCTATGACCAGGATTCCAATCCCTCCGCTCTTTCGCCGAGACCGCCTGGATCTTTGGGGGCAGAAGAGTTTTCCGGTGTGGGCAAGCTTGCGTTCGCTTCCCTTTGGCTCCTGGTGTTCACCATTCCATGGGAAGACGCAATCACGATACCCAGTTTTGGCACAAGCGCACGTTTGATCGGGATGGTCAGCGGAGGTTTGGGTGTCCTGGCAATCATCGAAAGAGGGAGAGTCAGACGCCCGGCCCCCGGTCACATCCTAATGACTCTGTTTGTCCTGCTGGCGGCAATAAGCTACATGTGGAGTCTTTATCCTGAGGGAACTCTGACCCAGGCCTCCACCTACTTCCAACTGCTCATGATGGTATGGCTGATATGGGAGCTCGCCACTGGGAGCCGAGAGCAGATTCGCTTGATGCAGGCCTACGTCCTTGGAACGTTTGTCTCTGGGATAGACACTGTTTATCTTTCTATTTCTCACCAGGAGTCCGCATACCAACGTTATGCCGGCGGCGGACTAAATGCGGATGACCTGGGGTTAATCATGGCCTTGAGCATCCCCGTCTCATACTATCTACTCATTCACAATAAGGGACCGATGGCGTGGGTTTACAGACTGCAACTGGCTTTGGCAGGAACTGCTATTTTGCTGAGTGCTGCAAGGGGAAGCTTTTTGGCTGTTGTGGTGGCTCTGTCAATTGTGCCATGGACGTATGGACGCTTGTCTTGGCAAAAGAGAATTGCCATCCTCTTGACGGCGTCATTGCTCGTCTGTGGCGCTCTTGTGTTCGTACCCTCGACCTCGTGGGAACGCTTATCAACTATTCCCAACGAATTCACACAGGGTACACTTACCGGACGTACGATCATCTGGAAAGCAGGCTGGGAGGTTTTCCGAGAGCATCCTTTCCTGGGTGTCGGTGCGAATTCGTTCCGGGTGATGGTAAGCCGGGTTTTAACTATACCGATCAATATGGCCAGTTTAGGCGTTACACCCGTGGCCCACAATACTTTCCTGTCGGTCCTCGTCGAGCAGGGCATTATTGGTTTTGCTCTTTTTTGTAGCTTGCTAGGTGTCCTGGCGCTATCCCTGAGGGCGATGCCCGCGTTCCCGCGGAAACTCTGGATCGTATGTTCGGCAGTTTGGATTGTAGGAGTATCCAGTTTGACCTGGGAGATCCGGAAACCGACATGGTTCTTCTTCGGTTTGCTATTGGCGCAATGCGGTAGCATCGCCCAGAAGCGGCCGGCGCAAAGTCATGCCCTCCGTTTTGACAGATCCCTCAAGGGCAGCACCTCGGACTCTCTCGGACCGCAATCCTCCATCGGTTTCACGCAGCACTGTTGAGAGAAATTCCGAGATGAGGAGCTGAGATAATGAAGAGAATCAGAGTGATGCACATTCTTCCTTCTCTTGGCCCGGGCGGCGCTGAACGCATGGCCGTTCACATCGCACGGGGACTAGACCGTGAGCGGTTCGAAGTGGCCGTCGTCTCGATCTCGCGTCGGCTCGGATGTGATCTCGAGAGTTTAGTGGACGAATCCGACGTGGAAGTTATCTATTTGGGAAAGGAATTGGGGTTTGATTGGAGAACGTACCGCAGGCTACACCACGCGTTAAGAAACTATCGGCCAGACATTGTGCACACGCATCTTACCGTACTTCGTTATGCCCTACCATCGTTCCTGTGGCTCAAGCGTACGTCAATGTGGTTGCACACTGTAAACAACCTTGCAGAATGCGAGGTCGAGCCTAGAGCGCGCTGGATTCAGCGTTTCGTATTCAAACATGGAGCTTTGCCGGTCGCAGTATCGAAAGAAGTGGCGGCCAGCATGCGCCGTCTATACGGAATTCAAAGATGCAAGGTGATCTGGAATTGTGTTCCAACGAGTCTTTATGCGCGTCCGCGGACCTCGCGGGAAGAGTGGCGGAAAAGGGAGGGATTCGCTGAGGATGATGTTCTATTCGTTTGCGTCGCACGCCTTGACACTCAGAAAAATCACGCAATTCTCCTCCAGGCGTTCGCCCAAGGTCCTGCTCGCGATCCGAAAGCCCATCTGGTCTTGGTTGGGGAGGGCGTCTTGAGGAAACGGCTAGAAGACCAAGCGAAGAACCTCGGCCTGACGCGCCAGGTCCAATTCCTGGGACTCCGGACCGATGTTCCAGACGTGCTCGGCGCAATGGATGTTTTTGTACTGAGTTCAGACTGGGAGGGCACCCCACTCTCCCTGGTTGAAGCCATGGCCTCCGGTCTACCTATCGTGAGCACCGCTGCCGGTGGCGTGCCGGAGCTAATTGAGAACGGTGAAGACGGCTTCCTCGTGCAGTTGGGCGATGTCAAAGGTCTCTCCGATTCTATGACCCTTCTTCTCAAAAACCCGGAGACTAGGGGGCTCTTTGGCACGGCCGCCGCTCGCCGAGCGAGAGACAATTTCGATGTGCCCGTAATGATCAGGGCATACGAAGATATGTATGAGAATCTCTGTGGTCAATTATGGGGGCCGAAGCAGAAGATGAGCGGAGAATCTGTCGCGCCAGTCGAAAAACGATTGACGGGTCAGGTCCGATGAACGTTCTTGTAACGGGCGGAGCGGGCTATATCGGCAGCCATACCGCCAAGGCTCTGGCGCGAGCCGGGCACCGACCAGTTGTTGTGGATGACTTGTCCACCGGACATGCCGACAACGTCCGCTGGGGGCCTTTTTTCCATTCCAAACTTTCGGACTCGGCAACCCTCAGGGAAATTCTTCGAGAGTATGAAATTGAGGCCGTCGTTCACTTCGCCGCAAGCGCTTTAGTCACAGAATCTGCGATACGGCCTTTAGCATACTTCGAAAATAACATCGGCGAGACTCTAAGTCTCTTGCATATCATGCTCGATGCTGGAATAAGCCGGATGGTCTTCTCGTCCAGTTGCGCGACTTACGGCCTGCCGAAGCAACTCCCGATACCTGAGGATCATCCGCAGGTGCCCGTTAACCCCTATGGAGAATCGAAGCTGTCCGTTGAGAGAATCCTTCATTGGATGGGAAGAACCACTCGCCTGGGTTGGGTCGCACTGCGTTACTTCAATGCTGCGGGTGCCGACCCGGAGGGCCAATTGGGCGAAGAACACGATCCGGAGACACATTTGATTCCTTCGGCCATTGCCGCAGCGCTGGGGCAGCGCGAGTACCTTGAGATATGTGGCGTTGATTATCCCACACCTGATGGCACGGCAATACGCGACTACGTTCACGTGACCGATTTGGCTGCCGCGCATGTTTGCGCCCTGCAGCATCTTGCTTCAGGGGGAGAGAGCGTTGCTCTGAATCTCGGCACAGGAGAGGGAGCGTCGGTACGGGATGTTATGGCAATGGTGGAGAGGGTCTCGGGGCGCAGGGTTCCGAAGAGAGACGCTTCTCGCCGTCCGGGCGATCCGCCGATATTGGTAGCAAGGAGCGAACTCGCTGGCCGCTTGCTTCACTGGAAACCGAATTGCTCAACTCTGGAAGCCATCGTCGAAACTGCCTGGCGGTGGCATTCGAAAAGTCTAACTGCCCCGGTCGGCCCGGAGTTAGCGGCCTTCGGCTAGCCAGCAGCAGATCCGCTTACTGAGTGAGACGGGGGCGATAGACGGCCTCTGTAGATCGGTACTCTGCGGTCGTAAGCCGCAAGCACACTATGATCAAGGTCATGCACGTCATCACGACCCTCGGCTCAGCCGGCGCCGAAACCATGCTCTGCCGAATCGCTTCTGGAATGGATGGCACGCGGTTTGAAAATGAAATTGTTTCGCTTACCGGAGTGTTAGACCTGGCGGAGAGGATGAAAGCAATCGGCGTACGCGTGCGCACGCTCGGCATGAAAACGAGTTTGCCGAACCCTTTGCTGGTGATGCGCCTCGCGCGATGGATCCGAGAGTCGAAACCAAACGTTATTCACACCTGGATGTATCACGCAAACTTGGTTGGCGCTCTCGCGGCGCGCTTGGCCGGTGATGTGCCTGTGGTTTGGGGCATCCACCATAGCGTACTTGATCCTCGCATTGACAAGCGTCGCACCATGTTAGTCAATCGCGCCTGTGCGTTTTTATCACGGAAGTTACCCGCCCGGATCGTATGTTGCTCAGAGGCGTCGCTTCGTATTCACAAAAAGCTAAGCTACGCCGACGAAAAATTGGAGGTTGTCCCCAACGGCTTCGATCTGGAGCAAATCAAACCCGACCCTGCTGCCCGCGCGTCGGTACGTGAGGAATTGGCTATCCCGGCAGATGCACTTGTAATTGGAATAGCGGCCCGCTTCCATCCCAACAAGGATCATCACAACTTCGTTCGGGCAGCCGCACGGCTACATAAACAAATGCCCGAGATTCACTTCCTGCTCTGCGGCCTCGACATCACCTGGAAAAACTTACAGCTGGTGCGATGGATCGAGGAAGAAGGCATCCGTGACCGCTGTCATCTTTTAGGAGTACGTCGAGATATGCCTCGCCTCTTTGCCAGCATGGACATCGCCACTACTGCTTCTCTCAGTGAAGCCTTCCCCATTGCCATCGGTGAAGCCATGGCGTGCGAAACGCCCTGCGTTGTGACCGACGTGGGGGATTCCGCCTTGATCGTTGGCGAGACCGGTATCGTAGTGGCCCCCGGAGATCCGCGAGCGCTGGCCGAGGCATGGCGGAAGCTCGTAGAGGCCGGACCAGAAGTACGGTACCGCCTCGGAATGGCTGCTCGACGCCGAGTGCAGCAAAATTTCGCGCTGTCGAAAATTGTGGACTGCTATCAGGCAATCTACACGAAACTAGCCGCTGGAACACTCCAAGATGTGTCTGCCCCCAACCTCTCGCACTGTGCTCGGTAGATCCGCCTTTGAGGGGCGTTCGGTTTTCCGCTTGGGATTGTGAATGCGCCTAATTCATCTCCTTCAACCTCTGCGACTCGGCACAAAAAGATGCTCGACAACCAAATCAAGAGTGTGAATTCGGAACGGCCCCGCTTGATCTTTATGGTGAGCTCGTCGCTTGCAGTTGGCTACCTACAAGGTCAGCTTCAGTACTTTCAGAATAAGGGCTTTGACATGACCGTTCTCTCTCCAAAGCGACGCAAGGGTGAGTGGGAAGTGCCCTGGCCCAAGGGCATCCCGCTCATCGAAGTGCCCATGGAGGAACAGATCGCTCCCCTGCAAGATCTTGCATCACTGTGGCGCTTGTGGCGCATCACGCGCGCGTTTCGCCCCGCAGTCTCGAATGTGGGGACCCCCAAGGCGGGGTTATTGGGGGGCTTAGCAGCTTGGCTGAACCGAGTCCCTTGCCGGTTTTACACGCTGCACGGTTTGCGGTTCGAAACCACCAAGGGACTGAAGCGGCGAATCCTCATCTACGCTGAGCGTTTGGCTTGCCGTTTTGCCCATCGCGTCATATGTGTCAGCCAGAGCGTACGTGAGAAGGCGATTGCTTCCCGGCTCACGAGTCGGGAGCGAACTGTGGTTCTAGGGTCAGGCAGTTGCAACGGTGTGGATGCTTCGCGTTTCGCGGCCACGCCGGAGATGATGAGGCGAGCGGCCGATTTGCGGCGTCAGTTAGGAATCCCTATGTCAGCACCTGTTGTGGCCTTTGTTGGGCGTCTGACCCGTGACAAAGGCATTCCCGAGCTGATGGAAGCCTTTTTGCGACTCGCTCATCAATTCCCGGAGCTGCGGCTACTTCTGGTGGGATGCTTGCAGGACAAAGACCCCCTTCCTGTCGATTCTCGGAGATGTGTGGAGACACACCCGCGCGTGATTTTCGCGGGGGCAGTGCAGGACACCGCTCCTTACTATGCGATTGCCGATGTCGTGGTGCTACCAAGCCACAGGGAAGGTCTACCCACGGTCATCCTGGAGGCACAGGCCGCTGGCAAACCGGTGGTAGGCGCGTCGGCGACTGGGATCGTAGACGTCGTGGTGGACGGCGAGACCGGCCTTCTTTTCCCTGTGGGCGATGTACCAGCGCTTGCTGAAGCGTTGGCAAGGTTTCTCACCGACAAAGCTTTGGCCAGTAAGCTGGGACGCGCCGGCCAGGAACAAGTCAAACGCAAATTTCGACAAGAACAGATCTGGGAAGGGCTCTACCGGGAGTATGTCGGACTTTTGCAAAGAAAAGAACCGCCGCCTTCCTTGATGCCTCATACCGAGAAGAGCGGCAGTTTTGTGGCTGGGTCCAGCCGGTAGCCGAGCTCAACAAATGTCACTACGAGACAAACCGAGTTTCCATCCATTTTATTCCTCCTCCAGCCCGAAAATTAACTACAGAGGGGGCCAGAACGCTCATGAACATCTACGAAAAATCAGTCAGTCGAGACGGGGAAGATATGCGCGGGAGCTTTCGGCGCATTAAAGGCTTGCTATTGGTCGCAGCGGTGCTCGTTGTACTCACAACCTTGATAGCTTTCAAAACAACATCAGGCTCAGCGTTTCCGGTGTGGGCGATCTCCGGTCTGGCCCGAGTAGGACAGACCGACGCTGTCGGCACGACTTCTTCCATCACTCTGTCCAGCGCACGCGGCGAGACCGTAGACACCCAGGTCATCGTGCAGGCCCCCGCTGGGGACTTGACCAACGTGAACGTGAGCGCCTCCGCACTCACAGGTCCCGGCGGTGCGAGTATCCCGGCAGCAAACCTGACGCTTTACCGCGAATACTACATTACCGTCACCGGCACGGCGAGTTACGGCGGCGGCAGCAATCCCCCACTGGGCTCGGGAACTTACCCGGAGCCGCTCATCCCCTTCAATGATCCGGAAACGGGCTTGCCTCTGTGCGGAATCGGGGCGACGCTCAAGGCCTGCAACGCAAGCATAAGCGCAGGACAGAATCAGCCTTACTGGATCGACATTTCCGTTCCTCGCGGACCGAGCAACAGCCCGCCGGGAAACTATACGGGCACCCTCTCGGTCACCGCCGATCAAGGCACTGTGAGCATCCCGGTCACCCTGACGGTGTGGAACTTTGAGCTTCCCGTGCAGCCCTCGGAACTTTCCTTCTGGACCCTCTGGCCGCCCGCTGCCGGCAACACCTTAACCACCTTGGCGCAAGCCTTGATGCGTAACAAAGTAATGAGCTGCTGCGATATTGCCGCCAACGTATCCTCCGATATCACCAATTTCGGCCTCAATCGCTTTAGTCTGAACCTGTTTTATTTCATCGGGATTCAGTGCAACGGCTCCTACAGCAGCACTCCTTCGACCAGCCAAATCAGCGCCGCGGCGGCCAATTTTCCGGCAGGTCTACCGCTGGACTTCTACCTCGGGGACGAATTAAATGGCTGCCCCAGTGCTTACCCGGCTCTCAACACCATGGGCACAATCGCCCATGCGGCTAATCGCAGCGTCAAGACCATGATGACCATCAACACCCCCGACCCGAATCTATTCAATGAGGGGGATGGGCGCAGTGCCATTGACCATTGGGTGCTGCTCGACTCCATGCAACAGTGGCCCGCTCTGCCCTTTACTGGTGGCGGCGATCTCTGGAGCTATGCCACTTGCAACACGGGGTTCGGCAACACTCCGGAATGGATGGTGGACTATCCGCCGATCAACGAGCGCATCCAGGCGGGGTTCTTGAATTGGACGCAAGGAGCGACGGGCATTCTTTACTATCGCTCCGACGGATGGACCGCCGGGAACACCCTCAGCAGTTGGAACAATGTGGATACCACCGCTTGCGGTGGCGGCTTGGGAAGACCGGGGGACGGCATATTCCTGTATCCGCCGGGTCCGATCGCCTCCAGCGAGTCTGCCCCCGGGATACGTCTGAAGGCCATCCGTGACGGCATGCAAGACTACGAATACGCTCAAATGCTCAAGAATCTGGGGCAAGCGGCCTTCGTGAACTCCATCGTCCAGCCGATTGCCACGAGTTGGAGCAACTGGAGTCAGGCCCCGAACGCCCTGGAAGGTGCGCGGCTGCAATTGGGGCAACAGCTCAATCAACTTTCCCCTCAATAGGGGATGAATATACCATTCGACGATCTTCCTCCCCGCAAGACCCGGCATCATTGTCGATCGATTATCAGATTCAGACTTCAAGTTACGAGGGCGAAAAATGGCAAAATGTGACGTAGCAATCATTGGCGCCGGACCATACGGACTATCCGCGACCGCACACTTGCGCACGGTCAAAGGTCTGGACGTGCATACATTCGGCGAGCCCATGTCTTTTTGGAAACGCAACATGCCGGAGGGCATGTTGCTCCGATCGGGTTGGGCGGCATCGCAAATTGCCGACCCAAACCAGTCATTAACCATGGAGGCATATCAAGCCGCAAGTCGAACTCATTTTTCCAGTCCTGTACCTCTTGACAATTTCGTGGGCTATGGACTTTGGTATCAACGCCAGGCATTGCCTGATCTCGATCATCGGAAGATTGCCCGCGTCGAATCCGGAACAAATGGCTTCCGACTCATCCTCGAAGAGGGTGAGACGGTCTTGGCGCGCCGCCTGGTCGTTGCCGCCGGAATTGGTTCTTTCACTTACCGCCCGCCCGAATTTGCGGGGCTCCCACGTTCGCTGGCGTCTCACACCTCTGAACATCGGGAATTCCAAAGGTTTGCTGGAAAACAGGTGCTCGTTGTCGGAAGCGGCCAGAGCGCACTGGAATCGGCCGCACTGCTGCACGAAAGCGGTGCCGAAGTCGAAATCGTAGCTCGGGCGCGTCAGATTCGCTGGCTTGGAGGACTTGTCTCCAAAACGATCCAGTACGGCTTGGGCCCCACGATATCAAAGGTCCTATATGCGCCCACCGACGTTGGTCCCGCTGGCATCAGCCAGATTGTGGCTCGGCCCGACTTGGTCAGGCGGCTGCCCCGGTCGATTCAGGACTGGCTCCGGAAACGGTCGATCCGGCCCCTCGGCGCCCGATGGCTGGTGGCACGTCTCCGGAACGTGCCCGTAAACCTCGGCCGTTCTATTGTTTCCGCTGCCCCGGTCGGGGAGCGGATAAGAGTCCAGCTAGATAACGGAAGCGAGAGAACCATCGACCACGCCCTTCTGGGAACCGGATATCGAGTCGACGTTTCCAAGTACGATTTCCTTGCTCCGGAGCTAGCACTGTCCATGAGTTGTTTCAAAGGATATCCTCGGCTCAAGGAGGGGTTCGAATCCTCCGTGCCGAGATTGCACTTCATCGGGGCACCAGCCATCTGGAGCTTTGGTCCGCTGATGCAATTTGTCGTTGGCACGCACTACTCTTCACGAGCGCTGCTCCGCTGCGTCGCCGGAAAAGCTGCAGGCGATCGCGTTCGGGTCGGCGAACCACTCGTCACCGAGCTTGGATAATTCCGCCCTGACGAAGAGAATACACTGGCTCAACTGAATTTTCCGCCAGGTCATCCATCGGCACCGCGTTCTTGATGACCAAGGAGATCCCATCGTGTGTGGCATAGTCGGATATGTCGGGCCCAAGAAGGTCGTACCCCTCATCATCGACGGTCTCCGTCGCCTCGAGTATCGCGGCTACGATTCTGCGGGGATGGCTGTGGTGGACGAGAAGGGCCGGCTTGAGCTTCGTCGCGCTCCGGGCAAACTTCTCAACCTCGAAGAAGTGATTCACCAATCGCCCATCGGCGGAGTTTACGGCCTGGGGCACACCCGCTGGGCCACCCATGGCCGTCCCACGGAGAAGAATGCGCATCCGCATCGCGATTGCAAAGGGCAGGTCGTGGTCGTACACAACGGGATCGTCGAGAATTACGTCGAGCTCAAGTACGAACTCGAGAAGGAAGGCCATAAGTTCGCCACCGAGACCGACACCGAAATTGTCGCCCACCTCGTCGAGAAATACATGGACGGCTGCCCGCTCGAAGAGGCCGTACGCAAAACGATCAAGCGCGTTTCCGGAATCTATGCGCTCGCGATCCTCTCGACCAAAGACCTAAACAAGATTGTCGCGGCGCGCTCCGGCCCTCCCGTGGTCATTGGCCTCGGAAAGGACGAGTATTTTGTCGCCAGCGACATTCCTGCCATCCTCTTCCACACCCGCGACATGTTCTTCCTTTCCGACGGCGACATCGCTGTGCTTACGCCGCAGGGCGTCCGCGTCATGGATCTCGATGGAAACACCATCGAGCGCGCCGTTCAGCACATTACGTGGGACCCCATCATGGCGGAAAAGGGCGGCTTCAAACATTTCATGCAAAAGGAGATTTTTGAACAGCCGCGCACCGTTCGGGACACATTGCTCGCCAACGTGACGCTTGACTCCGCCAAAATCTTCCTCGACAAGATGGACATCTCCGAGGAGGAATTTCGGACGTTCACCAACGTCAAGATCGTCGCCTGTGGCACCAGCTGGCACGCCGGACTAACGGGAAAATTCATGATCGAACAGCTCGCCAGAATTCCCGTCGAGGTCGATTACGGCAGCGAATTCCGGTACCGCGACCCGATCATTGATCCCAAGACCCTCACGATTTGTATCAGCCAGTCCGGCGAAACCGCGGACACTCGAGCCGCCCAAATGGAGGCCAAACAGAAGGGCTCGAAGACGCTGGCCATTTGCAATGTCCTTGGCTCAATGATCTCGCGAGAGGCGGCGGGAACGATTCTGACGCATGCTGGACCGGAAATCGGGGTCGCCTCGACGAAAGCTTTCACGGGACAGCTGACGGCCCTTATGCTGACGGCCCTATATCTGGGCCAGCTACGCGGCACAGTTTCTGAAGACTACGCTCGGAGACTCCTGCAGGAAATCATGCGCATCCCGCTCAAGATGGAAACGGTGTTGGCGGGCGATGAAACTGGCGTCTATAAACGACTGGCGCGCCAGTTCTTCCGCCACACCAATTTCCTGTATCTCGGCCGCGGCATCCACTTCCCGATCGCCCTCGAGGGCGCGCTCAAGCTCAAGGAAATTTCCTACATTCATGCCGAGGGGTACCCAGCCGGCGAAATGAAGCACGGGCCAAATGCCCTAATTGATGAGAATCTCCCGGTCGTCGTTCTCGCCACGCGCGATGAGTCAGATCCCGGGTCGATGACGCGCTACGAAAAAAGCTGCTCGAACATCCAGGAAGTCAAAGCGCGCGATGGCATTGTCATCTCCGTCGTCACAGAGGGCGACCAGATCGCCCGCAGGGTCTCCGACCACATCATTGAAATTCCCCATGCTCCCGAGCTGATGGCGCCGATCCTTGAGATTGTGCCGCTGCAGTTGCTCGCCTACCACATCGCCGTGCGCCGCGGCTGCGACGTCGACCAGCCTCGGAACCTTGCTAAATCCGTGACCGTCGAATAGATATTCCAAACGGAGTAAGACGAATCGCCTGGAATGTGTCCGCTCTGTGTCTTCGTTTTGGTCCTAGCGCTCCTAGGGGCGTTGCCCAACGCAGGCGCGCCGTCCGCGTCGACCGCATCGGCCACCATCGCGGAAATTCACGCTCAGAACCGTCCGGCGTTTTGTCACGCAAAGGCCATCCTTCTATGATGGAGACGACAGGCGCATTGGTGATTGGCGGAAACCTCAACGGTCTTTCGATCGCGAGGAGTTTGGGCCGCCATGGCGTCCCAGTCTGGGTGACAACCCCACCCAACATCAAGCTGGCGAGCTGCTCTCGGTATACGCTTCGAACTTTGCCTTGGCCGGAGGGAGAGTGTGAAGCCCAAGTCGCGTACCTATCAGAACTCGCCGAACGCTACCAACTCGACCAATGGGTGCTCTTTCCAACCAGCGACGAATCCGCCGCTTTGCTCTCGAGATTCCACGCAGAGCTCTCGCGACGTTTCCGCGTGTCGGCTCCTAACTGGGACGTCCTGCGCTGGGCTTACGATAAGCGTCTTACCTATCGATTAGCGGCCGAAGAACGAGTCAACTACCCATCAACGACCTATCCCAGAACTGAGGCAGATCTCGAGGCCGTCAGCTGTGCCTTTCCCGCCGTTCTGAAGCCTGCTACCCACGCTTCGATCAATCGGTTCACGGCGGAGAAGGCCTGGCCTGTCGCAAATCGCGAAGAGCTTCTTGCGCGATACCGTGAAGCCCGGGAACTGATTCCTCCAGATCTAATTCTTGTCCAGGAGCGGATCCCTGGCGGGGGCGAGTCCCAATTCTCATATGCGGCGCTCTGCTGCGACGGACAAGCGATTGCATCTCTTACCGCGCGCCGGACGCGGCAGTACCCGATCGACTTCGGCTATTCAAGCTCCTTTGTCGAAACGCTCGACATCCCTGAGATTGTGGCCCCTTCTCGGCGTCTGCTGGCCGCTATCCACTACACTGGACTTGTTGAAGTTGAGTACAAGTTTGATGCTCGAGATGGACGCTACAAGCTCTTGGACATCAATCCAAGGCTTTGGACATGGTCACCGCTGGGTGGCCGCGCGGGGATAGATTTTCCCTATCTTCTCTGGCAAATGATGGCAGGCAGACCTGTGCAGGAACAGATGGGGCGCACAGGCGTTCGCTGGATCCGCGTGAGCACGGATGTTCCGGCCGCTATTCACGAAATATTTCGCGGCCGCATCAGTCTGAGAGCCTATTTGCGCTCTTTGCGCAGCCCAGTCGAGTTCGCCCTGATGGCTGCGGACGATCCTCTGCCCGGTCTGCTGGATCTGCCCCTATTTGCCTACAAGCACTTTTATGACGGATACAAGAGTCTGCGAGAAGGTGTCCCCTCTGCGAAAGGATGTCCCACTAAAGGTTGAAGGGTTGAGCGGGGCCTCCGGCCCGATTCGATAGACACGCGGGGAAATGTAATTCACGCATTGACCATTCAAGCGGCCCAACCAGAACTGGAGAAGAAATGACCCAAGCAACGGTGGTAATCAGTTTGGATTTGGAACTCAGTTGGGGGAGTTTCGATCTTTCGTTTGACTACGATCTACTAGAGATGGGCCGGTGGACCCACGACATCGGCGTGCCCAACTTGCTGAATCACTTCACCCGCAACGGCCTATCGGCGACTTGGGCCGTGGTTGGTGCGATGGCGCATCCCTCGTTACCTGACGTCTCCGGGCTCCCGGAAGTCAATTATCCTCATTTCTCGAAGCCTTGGTTCAGTTACGTTCCCAAAGATGGCGACGAATTGACTCATCCCGAGTGGTTCGGCGCGAGCCTGGTAGAGATGATCAAGAGCGCAAAGCCGGAGCAGGAAATCGGATTTCATTCTTTTTCACATGTCCCCTTTGGATGGCCTGGTATGCCACGGGAACGAGCAATCGCGGAGTATCATTATTGTGCCCAGACCGCGCGAGAATTAAGAATCCCAACTACGTGTTTCGTTTTTCCGCGGAATTCAGTTGCTTACGTCGCTGAACTGCAAGAGGCAGGGTTCACATGTTTTCGCGATGTCGATGAATTGCCGTTTCGCTTTGCAAGCAACAAGCTTACTTCCATTGGCATGGTATGGGCAGATTTCGCCGGACTGTCGCCACGCATGATCGAACCATCGCTCAAAGAGGGGATCGTTTCAATCCCGGGGTCGCTATTGATCCGGTATGCGGCCGGCTGGCGTAAGTACATACCTGATTCAAGCCGTTTGCGGCGACTCAGAAAGGGATTGGAACGCGTGCGTCGAAGCGGTGGGGTTTTCCACGTCTGGTTCCACCCAGAGAATCTTTATGCAGAGTGGCCGCGACTTGAGAATGTTGTCGCCCGTTTTCTGGAGGAACTTGGCACCCTAGTGCGCGACGGAGACTTGCGATGCTTGACAATGGGCCAGCTTGCCAGCGAATTCCAAACGAAATTAGCTGTTAAACAGGATTGTAATCTGAGTCTGGCGTAAACGGAGGTGGGATACGTAGGGTGCGCGACGCCGGGACACGAGTCTGGCGCACTTTCGCGTTAACCAACTCTACGCAAGCAGGCGCGGAAGTGCGCCGGTCGCCGTGAAAACTGAAGGGACTCGAGTCCGTCCACTATTCCCCTATGGAGGGGAAAGTTGGTTGAGCTGTTGCCCTAATTGCAGCCGCGCACCTTCTAGAGCGTTCGGGTCCTTGCTCCAGTTGCTCCAACTCGTGGCAATCGGCTGGACGATAGAGTTCACCAGTGGAATTTGCCCCAGGTTCTTGAGCATCTGGGCGTATTCGTAGTCTTGCATGCCGTCACGGATGGCCTTCAGACGTATCCCGGGGGCAGACTCGCTGGAGGCGATCGGACCCGGCGGATAGAGAAAGATTCCGTCCCCCGGTCTTCCCAGGCCGCCACCGCAAGCGGTGGTATCCACATTGTTCCAACTGCCGAGGGCGTTCCCGGCGCTCCATCCGTCGGAGCGATAGTAAAGAATGCCCGTCGCACCTTGCGTCCAATTCAAGTAACCCGCCTGGATGCGCTCGTTGATCGGCGGATAGTCCACCATCCATTCCGGAGTGTTGCCGAACCCCGTGTTGCAACTGGTAT
>Ga0207036_10031_pt1 | contig 26937 bp, 17 predicted proteins | sample Alteio_BWMinCont_78_FD_153284 | JGI IMG/M metagenome (GOLD analysis project Ga0207036, IMG submission 153284) | Enriched cells from forest soil in Barre Woods Harvard Forest LTER site, Petersham, Massachusetts, United States -... | ecosystem: Environmental > Terrestrial > Soil > Temperate forest >... | reverse complement strand
GAAAAAGCAATAGATGAAGCTAAATTAGAAAAAATAGCACAAATGAGCCGAGCTGAAGAAGCCTTATTAGACTTGAAAAAAATGACCTCTGTGTATGAAAATGTGTTAAAAGAACTTTCTGAAACAAAAAAAGAATCGCATATTATCAAAGAAGAGAACTATCATTTGAAAAAAGCAAGAGCAGATATGGCCAAAGCCAAACCAGCACAAAGCACCTATCCAGGTTTTTTTCCAGAAAAACAAAGCATCCGCCAGGGAGACGAGAAAGAGAAACAAATATTAAAACCACATTTCCACTTATAAAGAGATCACCACATGACGATTCGAGTTTTAGTAAATGGTGCCCATGGAAAAATGGGTCAACAAACGGTTAAAACCATTTCCGATTATGTTACCGACTTTACTTTAGTCGGTAAAACAGGGCAAGGGGATGATCTCGCCAAAGAAATCAAGAATAACAAAGCTAACGTTGTTATTGATTTCACCAATGCGGATGTGGTTTTTAAAAACGCCCAAACGATTATCGATCTAGGTGTACATCCTGTCATAGGAACCAGTGGCCTTCGTTTAGATCAAATTACTCAATTACAAAAGGAATGTCTGAAACGTAAATTGGGAGGCATTATTGCCCCCAATTTTTCATTAGGTGCTGTTCTCATGATGAAACAAGCAACAGAGATAGTAAAATACTTTCCTAATGTTGAAATTATTGAAATGCATCACTCAGGAAAAATCGACAGTCCATCAGGGACCGCAATGAGAACAGCTGAATTATTGGCTCACGCACGCATTAACAAGCTCAGCGTTCCCACGATCACACATGAAACCATTCCAGGAGCACGCGGCGCGCTCTATGAAAACATCCCTATCCATGCTGTACGTTTACCCGGCCTAATAGCCAGCCAAGAAATTGTTTTCGGTGGCTTAGGTGAAACAGTATGCATACGCCATGATACCATTGACCGTCAATGCTTCATGTCTGGCGTGCTATTTGCCTGTAAAAAAGTATTTGAATTAGATAGATTGGTATATGGGCTAGAGAATTTGTTGTAAGAAATGAAGATGGGGTCAGGTCTTATCTTGTAACAACTTTAAAGACTGATTTATTTGTTATTGTTGTTAAAAAATAAGACCTGACCCCATCCTTTTATGACCCCATCCTTTCTATTTGTTCAATCATCAGCTTGCCAAGTAGTTCGTGCGTGGCAGATGTCGGATGTACGGTGTCCCAAAACATATATTCTTCGGGATTTGTGCATGGTGTTGTTAAACCGAGTGTCTGTGACTTATCAACCTGATAAGCTGCAATAAGATCGGGCGAATGTAAAACGTAATCCGCCATCGCCTCGGATTGCAAATCAGCTTTTAACATGTCCCTATTTTTTTCAGTGAGAGAGTATCCACCTAACCAGCAAGAATCCCAAGTGTTGATGATATGTAAACCGTATTTTTGATTATACCATTCCGTATTCATTAAAATATTATTAAACATATTAAATGCATCGATGAGTATAAATGTAAAATTTGGATATTCGTTTTTGAGAAGAGCGACTGCTTCAGCCATTTTCTCATGATTGATTTCACTGACCACTCTCAATCTATCTTTTTCTGCTTCATCCAAACTATTCGCAAAAGGGACTTTTGAAAAATCCGGCATGTCAATTAAGACAAATTTTCTTCCTCCATGCGTTATCAAGGTTTTTATCTGTGAAACTATTTCATTAACAACCTCGTTAACCAAATCATTGGGGGGTTGCTTTTTAGTACCCATATAATCATTACCACCTATCCAGAATAAAAATAGGGTCTTTGATCTTTGTGAATATTCGGTGTTGCTTAGATAGCTATCAATTTCTTTTTTAAGATAATACGGTAGAGCACCGTCTTTTGGACGACGGGAAATCGTTGTTGCGCCACCGACAGCATATATAGAATATTCCGTGCCAAATTTATTATGATAGTAATCACCAAAAATCTCTGCCCAGACAGGGCCATTGCTGAAATGTCCCATATAATAGGGGGGGGATTTGGGTAGAATTTTATAAGTCGCACTATACAAATTACCGTTATCTGTAAGACTATCACCAAAAAAAACCAATTCTTTAATTGTTTGAGCAGATACAGTCCCAAAACTGAATAAGAGTACAAGCAGAAAAAAGATTTTCTTCATGTTTCAACTCCTTTTGTTTTTTTAAGTCTAGTTAAGATTAGCCCATGCGTTTCCCTCTGTCATTAAAAATTGTGTGAACAGAAAGATAGTAATATACTAAGAATATGAATTCTGGATAGAACCAACTCTGTCATGCCAACTTTCTCCATGTCATGCCAGCATGCTTTAAGCTGGCAGCAAGCGAAGGCCTACCTGGATGCCAGCTTAAAGCATGCTGGCATGACAGACCTAGCTGATGGTTAAGCTTATCGGAATTTGCGTTAAGGAGAAAAAAGGGTCACAGGACACCGTAAAGGACATAAGACATGGAAGATCTATTATTTATTGGAATAACACTTATCTTTTTTGGGCTATGTTTTGTCCTAATCCATTTTTTTGATTCATTATCACGGAGCGAGTAATGGGTCTTTATGTAATATGTGGCCTGATCACTTTCGGTTTGTTTATTTATTTATTAGTGGTATTGTTTAAACCAGGATTGTTCTAGACTCTTTTGCTCCCTCTGTGAGCGTCACATTCGTGGTTACATTGAATGGAAAGGATTCCAGAATGACAGAAATTCGTGGTTACATTGAGTGGAAAGGATTCCAGAATGACAGAAAATGGCATATGGCAAATTGTATTATACCTTGCCATCCTTATAGCCCTGGTTAAGCCATTAGGCTGGTATATGACGCGGGTTTATGAAGGCAAATCTTCAGGCCTAAATACAATCCTAGGGCCCATAGAACGCTTATTCTACCGATTGTCCGGTGTCCACGCAAAACAGGAAATGAACTGGAAAACCTATTTAAGTGCCATGCTCATTTTCAACTTGCTAGGGATGCTCGCCACCTATTGCATTCCGCGGCTGCAAGCTTTTCTTCCCCTGAACCCCCAGCATTTCAGTGCAGTTCCCGCAGAACTTTCATTTAACATAGCAGCCAGTTTTATAACAAATACTGACTGGCAGGCTTATGCTGGCGAAAACACGTTAAGCTATATGACGCAAATGCTGGCGCTCACTGTGCAAAATTTTCTCTCTGCTGCCTCTGCAATGGCTTTATTGATTGCTTTAATACGTGGTCTCACTAGACATGAAAATCAACATTTGGGTAATTTTTGGGTAGACCTGGTACGCGGGACACTTTATATTTTACTACCACTCGCGGTCATTCTTGCTGTTGCCTTATCTTCACAAGGTGTTATTCAAAACTTTAAACCCTATCAAAAAATAAGCCTTATGCAACCTGTTCATTATCAACTACCTTATACAGATACACTTGGGGACCCAATAAAAGATAGAACAGGCAATGTTGTCATGCAAACTATAGAAGTCACTGAACAAGTGATACCGATGGGGCCTGTCGCATCACAAATAGCGATAAAACAATTAGGCTCCAATGGTGGGGGATTTTTTAACACCAACTCCGCACATCCGTTTGAAAATCCAACACCCATTAGTAATTTTTTGGAAATGTTAGCGATATTGCTCATCCCTGCTGCGTTTTGTTATACCTTCGGGGTGATGGTCAAAGACAAACGACAAGGTTGGGCCATTTTCTTGGCCATGTTTATCCTGTTTGTACCTTTTATGTCTATTTCTGTCTTATTCGAACAAAAGGGGAATCCGGCCTTAACACAGATGGGGATTTTAGAGAGACCCAATGCAGAAAGCTACCCTGGCGGCAATATGGAAGGCAAAGAAACCCGGTTTGGCATTGTTAATTCTGCTTTATGGGCAAGTGCAACTACCGCGACATCCAATGGTTCATGCAATGCCATGCTTGATTCTTTTACGCCATTAGCCGGACTGATACCTTTATGGCTAATGCATCTGGGTGAAGTTGTGTTTGGCGGCGCAGGGTCAGGATTATATGGCATGTTAATGATGATAATCATCGCCGTATTCGTTGCAGGATTAATGGTGGGCAGAACACCCGAGTATTTAGGTAAAAAAATTGAACCGTTTGAAATGAAAATGGCTTCCTTTGCCGTACTGTTGATGCCGCTTATCGTGTTATTACTGACTGCAATCAGTTCCGTGATTGCCCCAGGAACTAGCGGAATTGCAAACCCAGGCGCGCATGGGTTTACAGAAATTCTTTATGCCTTCACTTCTCTCGGAAATAACAATGGCAGTTCATTTGCAGGCCTCAATTCGAACACGCCCTTTTATAACATTCTTGGCGGAATAGAAATGCTTCTCATGCGTTTTTGGCTTGTCATCCCTGCTCTGGCCATTGCCGGATCTTTCGCGAGCAAAAAAACTATCCCGAAAAGTGCGGGAACGTTGCCCACACATACTCCGCTTTTTATTATTCTTCTTATTGGAGTCATTGTCATTATAGGAGCGTTATCCTTCTTTCCAGCATTGGCCCTAGGGCCTATCGTTGAACAACTGATGCTGTGGAGACAATATGGACACTAGAACATCATCTCGGGATCTTGGAATTCTTAAGTCAGCCATTCGTGACTCGTTTATAAAATTAAGTCCTAGGCATCAGGTTCGTAATCCAGTCATGTTCACTGTTTACATTTCTTCTATTTTAACAACGGCTTTATTTATTCAGGCACTGATAGACAAAGGTGAAGCGCCTGCCATTTTTATTCTATCTATTACCTTATGGCTTTGGTTTACTCTATTATTTGCCAATTTTGCTGAAGCGATGGCCGAAGGCCGCGGCAAAGCGCAAGCACAAGCGTTGCGCAAAGCACGTCGTGACGTTTATGCAAAAAAAATAACGAAAATAGATCGAGAGGCAAAGCCCTCAATCGTCCAATCCATCTATTTACGGACAGATGATCTTGTCTTGGTCGAAGCAGGTGATTTTATACCCAGCGATGGCGAAGTGGTACTAGGGGTCGCATCCGTTAATGAAAGCGCCATCACCGGTGAAAGCGCTCCGGTTATTCGAGAAAGCGGCGGTGACCGAAGCGCTGTGACCGGCGGAACCCAGGTCATTTCTGATTGGTTAATCATACGCATAACGGCCAATCCAGGTGAAACATTTCTTGATCATGTTATTTCATTAGTAGAAGGCGCAAAACGGCAAAAAACACCCAATGAACTTGCGCTCACCATTTTACTGGCGGGCCTCACTATTATTTTTTTAATCGTTTGTGCCTGTCTTTTACCGTATTCAATTTATAGCGCTACTATTGCGGGCGGCAAAGTCGTCTCGATTACGGTATTAATCGCTTTATTTGTGTGCCTAGCGCCTACCACAATTGGCGGTTTACTTTCTGCCATTGGAATTGCGGGAATGGACCGCATGATTCAGGCCAATGTCATAGCCCTATCAGGGCGAGCTGTGGAAGCGGCAGGTGACATCGATATACTGATCTTGGATAAAACCGGCACCATCACTCTTGGAAATCGACAAGCTACTGAATTTTTTCCAGCAGAAGGCATTGCTATGGCAACGCTTGCTGATGCGGCACAACTTGCTTCTCTCGCAGACGAAACACCTGAAGGTCGAAGTATTGTTATTTTAGCTAAGGAAAAATATGGCCTGCGTGGTCGTGATATTAGTGAAATTGGCGCAACATTTATTCCTTTTACTGCTCAAACTAGAATGAGTGGCGCCAATATGCCTGGCCGTCAAATCAGAAAGGGTGCGGCAGAAGCCATAGAAAACTATGTACGGCCGCTGGGTGGACACTTACCAGAATCCTTACAACAAAGCATAGATCAGATTGCTCGCACGGGCGGAACACCACTAGTCGTTGCAGAAGGCGCCACGATACTGGGCGTAATCCATCTTAAGGATATCGTTAAAGGTGGCATACGTGAACGTTTTGCAGAATTGCGTCGTATGGGTATTAAAACCATTATGATCACGGGCGATAATCCGATAACAGCCGCGGCCATTGCTGCTGAAGCCGGTGTCGATGACTTTCTGGCGAATGCGACCCCTGAGGATAAACTCAAGTTAATTCGCCGTTTACAAGCAGAAGGTCATTTAGTTGCCATGACAGGTGATGGGACAAATGATGCCCCTGCACTTGCACAAGCGGATGTGGCAGTTGCCATGAATACGGGCACACAAGCGGCCAAAGAAGCCGGCAACCTAGTGGACTTAGATTCCAATCCAACTAAATTGCTGGAGGTCGTACAAATCGGCAAACAATTATTAATGACACGCGGGGCTTTGACAACATTCAGTATAGGGAACGATGTCGCCAAATATTTTGCTATTTTACCAGCCGCTTTCGTATCGACATATCCTGCACTGAATATGCTGAACATCATGCATCTTGCAACACCGCATAGTGCTATTTTATCTGCTGTTATCTTTAATGCGTTGATTATCGTTTTTCTTATTCCTCTTGCATTACGCGGGGTCAAATATCATGGCGTATCCGCTGCACATTTGTTGCGAAGCAATGTGTTAATTTATGGGTTGGGGGGATTAATTGTACCGTTTATTGGAATAAAACTGATTGATCTTTTGTTAGTGGGGTTAGGACTCGTTTAAGGTGTGTCAAAGGAAGCAACCGATTTATGGAAATGATAAAACAAATAAAAACAGCCTGTATGCTGCTCATACTATTCACCCTGTTTACGGGTTTCATTTATCCTGTCATTATAACCGGTATCGCACAACTGTTATTCTCCTGGCAAGCCAATGGCAGCTTCATTCAGGACCGAGGAAAAAATCGCGGATCTTTATTGATCGGTCAGTCATTTACAAATGCAACCTATTTCTGGAGCAGACCTTCCGCGACCACACCCTTCCCCTATAATGCCAGTAATTCATCCGGCTCTAATCTCGGCCCTTCCAATCCGATTTTCTTGAATACAGTTAACGATCGGGTCGCAGCACTTCGTAAGGCAGATCCGAGCAATCACAATCCCATTCCAGTTGATTTAGTCACTGCATCCGGCAGTGGCCTGGATCCTGAAATAAGTCCAATGGCGGCTTTATACCAGGTGCCACGCATTGCCAAAGCACGTGGTGTATCAGAAACACAGCTTGAGACTCTCATACAAAATTTAGTGATACCACGAACACTTTGGATCCTCGGCGAACCCAGAGTGAATATATTACAATTGAATCTTGCATTAGACCAACTAGAGAAAAATACCCATGCCTAAAGAAAAAGAACGACCCAGTCCTGATAAATTATTAGCGCACGCCAAAGAAGAAGAGCGCAAAGCCAATCGTGGAAAGCTTAAAATTTATTTAGGTGCAGCACCCGGTGTCGGTAAAACCTATACCATGCTGGAAAATGCGTTAGCGAAACGTGCCCAGGGACTCGATGTCATTGTGGGTGTAGTGGAATCTCATGGCCGCAACGAAATCGAAAATTTTTTAAAGAAAATGGAGGTCCTACCCAGACAAAAAGTAACATATAAAGAACAGCCACTATTGGAATTTGATTTGGATGGTGCACTCAAACGAAATCCGGCCTTAATTTTAATTGATGAAATGGCGCATACAAATGTACCGGGTTTACGACACAACAAACGTTGGCAAGATATAAAAGAAATACTGGATCGCGGGATTGATGTTTATACCACACTGAATGTTCAACACATAGAAAGCTTAAATGACGTGGTCACGCAAATCATTCATACTCGCGTTAAAGAAACCATCCCTGATTCTATCTTTGAACAAGCTGATACGGTTGAACTGGTTGACCTACCTCCAGAAGATCTTTTAAAACGGTTGGAAGAAGGAAAAGTCTATATTCCAACGACAGCAAAACTCGCTATCGAAAATTTTTTCCGTACAGGAAACCTAAGTGCTTTACGTGAATTAGCATTACGCACCACTGCTGAACGTGTCGGTGAACAAATGCTTTCATATCGACAGGGAAAGAGTATCAAATTTATCTGGCCGACCAAGGAAAAATTATTAGTCTGCGTAGGCCCTGAATCCAATTCAAACAAATTGATTCGCGCCACGCGACGTATGGCAGCCAGTTTACAGGCAGAGTGGCTTGCGGTTCATATTGATACCGGGCACTCTCCAGAACAACGCAATCGAGCCATTCAAAATTTACGCTTGGCAGAACAACTGGGCGCTGAAACCAGAATCTTGTCAGGCATGGATATAACGAAAGAAATTATAAATTGTGCTCGTGATAATAATATTACCAAAATTATTGTTGGCAAACATATCCGTCCATTCTGGAAAAGTCTGTTCAGTTTGACAGAAAAATTGATAAGCAATAGCGGCGAAATCGATGTGTACATGATTACGTATGAAAAAACATCAAAACAACCCGTGACGGCCTCTATCCAACAATCGACTTCCTGGAGAACTTATCTATTTGCATTAGGTATTGTAGGCATAACCACATTGATGTGCGTTCCTCTGCTCCCCTACTTGCATTCTAACAACATCCTTATGATATATTTTGCCGCTATCACTATCGTTGCTCTCTTTGGACGTATCGGTCCTTCCATTTTAGCCTCCGTGGTAAGTGTAGTCGCTTATGGCTATTATTTCATTCCTCCTTATCATATGATACTGTTGAATAATACTGAGCATATATTTTTACTGTTTGTCATGCTATTAGTCACACAAACCATTAGCCATTTGACGATTCTTGCTCGCAGACAAGCTGAAGCCGCCCATCTTGCTGAAAAACGCACATCCACATTACATTTATTAAGTCGTCAATTAGCAAGTACCCGCGGTGTCGATAAATTATTAGATACGGCTGTCTCTTATATCGCTGAAGTGTTTAATAGCGAGGTCATTGCACTATTATCTGAAAATAATCAACTGACGGTCCAAGCAGGCTATGGAACAAAATTAATATTGAACGAAAAAGAACAAAGTGTTGCAAAATGGGTGTATGATCTAGGACAAATCGCGGGCTTAGGTACCGATACATTGCCTTTTTCAGAAGCCATTTATGTGCCATTACTCTCCTCTCAAAAATGTATCGGTGTGCTAAGAGTAAAACCCACCCAACCTAAGCAATTATTCACTCCAGAACAAATGCATCTTTTAGAAGCATCAGCAAATCAAATCGCTTTAGCCATTGAAGTGGATAAATTACATGAGCAAACAAAGCAAACTGAATTACAGAGTGAGACGGACCGTGTCCGTGGCGCATTACTTGAAGCAGTTTCACACGATTTACGTACTCCTTTAATTGCTGTGATGGGAGCGGCCAGTACTTTAATGGAAATGGCCAATGAACTCGATGCGCGTACTATTAAAAAGTTGGCGGCTGAGATTTATTTTGAATTGGAACAACTGAATCGTTTGCTCAACAATCTTTTGCAAATATCCTATTTGGAAGCAGACTCTATTGTTTTACAAAAGGAAGAGTTCCCCTTGAATGAAATCATCAACACCGTATTAAATACATCCAGTATAAAAGCAGAGAAAAAACATGTGCTCATTCATTTCCCAGAAAACTTACCTAATGTCCCACTTGATAAAACGCTAATACAGGAAGTTTTTATAAATTTGATTGATAATGCCATTAAATTCACTCCAAGCGAATCTCCTATCGAAATTTCTGCAGAAATGGTAGGTAATGATAAAGTCATGATCAGCGTTGAAGACCATGGTCCGGGCATAGCAGCAGACGAAGTCGACCAACTTTTTGAAAAATTTTATCGCGGACGCCTGCTCACGACAGAACGCGGCCTGGGCTTGGGCCTTGCTATTTGCAGAAGCATTATCAAAGCACACGGCGGAGAAATGTGGGCCGAAAATCGCAAGGATGGCCATGGTGCAGCGTTTCGATTTTTCTTGCCTTTACATCCCCGTGGAGATTAACAGGCCCATTACATTTACAATTCGCTCACAAACGATTATTCTAACTACCTCAAAATTTATTTCAGAACGGACTGATTAGAGCTCATTATGACAAAAGATTTTCATGTGTATGGCATTGGCAATGCATTAGTTGACCTTGATTTTGAAGTCAGCGAAGCCACAATTCGACGTTTAAAAATTGACAAAGGTTTAATGACTTTGATTGATGATGAAAAACATCATTATCTATTAGAAGAATTAGATGGGGTAAAACATTTAAAAGCGTGCGGCGGATCTGCGGCGAACACCCTGTTTACCTTACAACAAATGGGGGCAAAAACATTTTATTCTTGCAAAATAGGTAATGACGAAGCGGGTGATTTTTTTTATAGTGACCTCATTTCCCAAGGGATACAAACTAATTTACATGAATGCGAACGCGAAGGAATCACCGGAAAATGCATTGTATTAGTAACGCCAGATGCCGATCGCACGATGAATACTTTTTTGGGCGCAACGCACAAATTTTCAAAAAATCAATTGTCTGAGGCCGCATTAAAAAATTCAGAATTTCTATATATTGAAGGCTATTTGGTTGCTGCCCCGTTAGGTTGTGAGGCAGCCATTACTGCGCGAAAAATGGCAAATAGACACAACATTAAAACAGCTCTTAGCTTGTCGGATCCTAACATGGTGACCTATTTTAGAGAGGGCCTTTGCACCATTATTGGCGATAAAGTGGATGTCTTATTCTGCAATGAACAAGAAGCAAAACTCTTTACCCATACAGATGATTTAAATTTGGCGAAAGAAAGACTGATGGATTATGCCAATACCTTTGTGATCACATTGGGTAGCCATGGTTCTATCGTTTATAACGGTAACGAATTTTCACATGTCCTTTCATACAAAGCCAAGGTCGTCGATACAGTCGGTGCGGGCGATGTCTTTGCAGGCGTATTCTTATATGGAATTACACATGGCTACAGTTATTTTGATTCAGCGGATTTAGCTAATTTCGCCGCTTCCAAGGTCGTTCAGAAATTTGGTCCTCGTTTGATACAAGAGGAAATCAATCAAGTGCATGAGAAGAATAACTAGTTTTTACGTATCTATTCAGCCAATTTACTTTCTTGATCGTGCCCGAGGCGTGCCCAAGCGCGGGCACGCACTCAGGCACGGGCACGATTAGGTCAGTGGAATCCGCTGAATAGATACGTTTTTACATTATGCTTGAGCCTTTACAAAAAATTCATTATATTCACTTACAAGGTCAATGAAATAAAGGAGCAGGATAATGATCAGTCATCAGAACTCGGATAGTCTAAACACCAATAATATTGAAGATAAAATTAATGCAACCAAAGCTGAAATTGAAAAAATCAAATCAACACCCTTAACCGAAGAAACTCTACCAGAACTCGAACCGGGTGCTATAGAATGTGGCGCAGCTCCTTATATGGAACAAGTTCAAAAAAGACATGCTCGTATACAAACACTACAAAACTTGCTTCAGTCTTTTGAAGAACAAAAAGAATTAATTGATAAAAATAAGCAAAAACTCATCGCTATTGATAAACGTATCAAAGATATGTCACCACAAATTGAACGTTATTGTCACATCTCAGAACAAACAGAAGAAAAATGCGAAGGCCCAGAAGTTTTATACAAAGTAATGGCGTACTACGCTAATGCACTCGCACAATCACAGCAACAACTAAAAAACTTAAAGGATTCGTGGATATTCTCAGGCAATGATGAGCCAAAAATGTTACAACTCATGGCAGACATCGAAAAACAAAGCGAGGAAAAAGCAGCACGACTGCACACACAAATGAAATTATTAAATCATGTGTATCACATTAAAGATGAAAATGTCATAGGCGCGAGTGAAGAACTAGATGACCAGAAAATAACTCATGCTTTTGGAAAATCAGAAAATGAGCCTAGAGAAAATAAAAAAACCAACACCATGAATAGGAACAACTTTTTTAATGTTGGCAGAATCCTTGCTGCCGGCGCTGTAGCCACAACAACGGCGGCTTTAGCTTATTATGCCTATTCATTGAATCATTAATTTGTTTTACAAAACGATTTCTTTCCCTGACGTTTAATTCAGGGTAACTGTTACTCGAGCATCGAATCAACCCAAACTCTGTCATGCCAGTATGCTTTTAGCTGGCATCTAAGCAGCTTGGATGCCAGCTAAAAGCATACTGGCATGACAGAGACTGGGATGGGTTCGCATAAAATAGAAAACCTGAGAACGATTACAATTCAGGGAAGACTCAGAAAAAAATATACTGCCGTTTAAATTGAACGCCAGTTTTTACTGGCATGGCCCGATGGCAATTCATCAAGGATTCTTGTTAAAAAATGATTTTTTTCTATCGTATTATATTTCTTAAAAAAAGCGGCAGATGATCTTGTCATTCTATCAGTATTATTCACAGTGGAATGTTTTATTATTTCACGCAAGTCATTCAAATGGCTTGATTGAATGGAGTTAAAACCTTTTAATAAAATATCACTCAGCATTCTTTCACAAAGAGGATAGCGGTTGACAACAAAATCCCATCCGCTTTCACCCTCTGGTGATTTAACAGCCAGCGCCATCGCCAATGCATCGGGAGCATGATTTGATTGAGAAATATAATCGAGTATGCGCGGTAGATAATGCGGAGCATATTTTGCAATCTTATATAACCCTGTTATGCCCACTTCGGATTGATGCGCTAAGGCGAATGCGATTAAATCTTTACCTTTAGTTGATTGTTCTACATAAGATAATATGAGTGGTAAATAGTTTGCTGCCTCTTCTACCAGCATATCCAGACCCGTTTTATTTGTACTGTGTTCAACTAGACTAAGCGCAAGCGCAATGGAAGTCGCACATTTTGATGATTCACTGCAGTACTCTAATATGAGCGGTAATAAACGAGGGCATAATCGTATGATGATGTGCAAGCCAGTCCATCCAGTAGAATCATGCGCAACAATACCATCTGCGATGACATCGGCTGTTTGTCTTGATTTCGTAGACTGTTTTAGTATCTTTGGTAGTAATGTAGCCGCATATGCGCAGATTATCTCTAATCCATGTTCTTTTAACAGCGTAGATGCTTTTAATTTTATGATTTCGTCAACTTGCGGGAATAAAATTTTTCTTTCTTCTTTGAATGCGGCATAAACAATAGCTAATGAATTTCCTTGTATTTTTAATATTTCATTGATCAATGATTTCTTAGTTTTAAATGTTTTATGAATAGGCTGGCCTACGGGAACATCGTGATCGTAATTGGGATCATACAAAATCCAATTTGGTTTTTTATAGCTGACGGTGATCACATGAACAGGGCTATAAACAAAACACATTGTTTCAGACATCAGTGATGGGTCAAGGAGATGATTAAGCTGATTAACTGTAAAAAAACCAGCTGCTGTTTTTCTTTCTTTAATTCGCCTGATTTTTTTATCAGGGCATAAAATATCGAAATATTTACTTCCAGGTATAAATATCTTATTCCAGTTAATCCGGTTTATTTTGATATTTGGATAAAATTGACTATCGGTATCCACTTGATAAAACACAATATAATTTAAAACTCGTTCGAAGATTTGCGCATAAGTTTCATCGGAATCACCATTCGGTAATTTAATTTTTTTTTTCAGTGTGCTTGGATTTTCATCCCATAGGGCGACAGCATTTATTGCCGCTTCCCACCAATCCAGTTTGTCTATCAAATTCATTGCTGCAAAACATACTGAAAAACCTTGACAATGACCTTCTGAAGTATGCAAATCTTCACAAAGAGGCAAGGTAGCTGTTTTATTGGTTAATTCAAGAAATCGAGCTAATTTATGTAGAATAATTGACTGACTCATGATCAAATTCCTTTTTGTCACAAGCGAGTCTTTATCATGCACCGATTTTATTCAGGTTGCAAGCTATGCATAACTTTTAAACCATTATGTATGATGAATTGTGACATATTTTAGGAACACAGCAGAATGGGTTCCCGCCTGCGCGGGAATGACAAATTTTCTTGTGTAATGACGTTAAATAACGTCAGTATTGTTTAAGAAAATTTTAACTCTTTGAAATATAATAAAATTTGTCATTCCCGCGAAGGCGGGAACCTCTTTGTCCAGTTAGTTTGTTATATAAATCGAGCCAATGTGGGTTTTCTTGCTCGATTAGTTAATTTTCCAATCCCTATTCCACAGATTATGGATTAAATGGCTAAATAGGTTCCCGCCTTCGCGGGAATGACAAATCTTCTTATGCAATACTGACGTTAAATAATTAGCTATTCGCTCTCTTGCGCTCAAGATCAAACATCTTAGTAGCCTGATGTGTCTTGCGCTCAAGATCAAACATCTTAGCAGCCTGATGTGTCTTGCGCTCAAGATCAAACATCTTAGCAGCCTGATGTGTCTTGCGCTCAAGATCAAACAGCTTAACAGCCTGATGTGTCTAAGGTAACAACTGGAGAACTCCCTGTCACCGCTTCCGTGTAAGTAATCCTACAATTAGGTGTTGTTCCACCCACTATATCAATTGTTAATGGATTACCTGGATTAACTATAATTTGATCGATTGCTGGATTGATTTGGGTCGCTGCGATAATCCCCGTCAGGGTTGCCGCAGGATATTCATTCACCATGTCCACTGATACACCGGACATATTGGCAGTGCCGCCTGTTGCAGTACAGGTGGGGGAAGGACTTACACCTGAGACATCGAGAACACAGACAGCTTTAGCTAAATTATCCGCGGTTACAATCGTTCCGTAAAATGCTTCTGCTTTGGCTATTCTTGCTTGTGTTTGAATATCGATATACCGAGAGAATGCAATAGCACTCAAAATGCCAATGATAGTGATGACAATAACTAATTCGATTAATGTGAAACCAGAGAGTAATAACCGCCTTCCATATTGTTTCATATCAAATCCTTTTTGATGAAATCATGGATATACATAATACCAGGAATTATCAGATCAGTCTATTCTCAGTAGCGGGCACAATGCGCTTTTAAAAATGTTTTCCATGTTGAAAAATTTGCTTCCATAGCGATGCTAGTTTTAGTCCCCATCAGAACTTGGCTCAAGGCGTCTGGTAAAGGCATATCAAATTCCAGTGCGCGTTTTATCACATCAGGAAATTTTCCAGGATGGGCTGTTGCTGCGACCATAATCGGAATGCTGTGATCCGCATAGCGTCTACTTGCTGCAACACCCACAGCGGTGTGTGGATCTAAAATTGTTTTCGTTTCAGAATAGGTACGTTTGATTTCAGTGAGCGTTTCATCGTCTGAAACGACTATTCCTTTGATGGCTTCGTGAATTTGATTAAAATCATTATTATATAATGCCTGCAGACGGGCAAAATTATTAGGATTGCCAACATCCATGGCATTGGATAATGTTTGTTTTGAGGGACGTGGCTGTAATTTTCCTGTGGCAAGATACTGTGGAACAATATCATTACTATTGGTTGCCGCAATGAGTTGTTTTATCGGGGCACCCATTGCTTTAGCGTAAGCCGCAGCGGTTAAATTGCCGAAATTTCCACTCGGTACAACGACATTTATCGCATTCGTATCACGTAACTGCGCTATTCCCAAAAAATAATAAATAATTTGCGGTAACAAACGACCTATATTGATTGAGTTGGCTGTTGTTAAATGACAGAGTGATTTTAACTCATCATCCGCTAATGATTTTTTAACCAATGCCTGACAATCATCGAATGTGCCTGTCACTTCAATAGCATGTATATTACCGCCTAATGTTGTCATTTGTTGTTCTTGCAGATGGCTGATCTTGCCTTTTGGATAAAGAATATAGACATCCACATTAGGCACATTATAAAAACCATGGGCAACTGCACTACCGGTATCACCCGAGGTCGCCACTATAATAGTAATATGTTTTCTTTCTTGCTCCAAAAAATAGGCGACCGCCTCTGCCATAAAGCGCGCCCCTACGTCCTTGAAAGCGAGGGTTGGACCATAAAATAATTCCAGCAGAAAAATATTTTGGGTCAATTTCGTTAAAGGCAGTGGAAAACTAAATGTTTTTTGAATAATTTTTTGCAAAACAGTTTTAGGGATGTCATCAATAAAGGCGCTAATAATCGTCGTGCCGATGTCAACAAGTGAGTAGTCATGCAAATGAGAAATAAACTCCAGTGATAAGCGTGGAATTTGCATTGGCACAAATAAGCCGCCGTCGGCTGCTATTCCTTGAAACAACGCTTCGCGAAAATCACTTGCGGGCGCAATGCCATTAAGACTCTTAAACTTCATCCTTAGACTCCGTCACAATGGCTCCCTGACAATTGGTCTGGCTTATATAAATATCTGCTTTTATACCTTCCGCCTTGGCCAATGCAAAAATCATTTGTTTTGCAATCCTCTCTGCCTTGTCTCGGGCGAGAGTCACAGCAAAAACAGAAGGGCCGGAACCTGAAATACCACAACCAATTGCACCGGATGCCATGGCGGCCTGTTTCATTTCGATAAAACCCGGAATAAATGATTGACGCACGGGTTCTGCAATATGGTCCACCATGCATTTGTGAATAAGCTCTGCGTCACCTTGTATCAGGCCTAAAACCAACCCACTCACATTGCCCATTTGACAGGTAACATCACTCAATGGCACCGTCGTTGGTAATATGCGTCGTGCATCCGATGTCGCAATTGTCGTATGTGGGTGAATCACTATCCAGGTAATATCGTTATGTACAGGAAATGAAACCACATCTAATGATTTCTCATTAAGTACAATACAAGCACCGCCGAATAAAGAGGGCGCTACATTATCGACGTGGGCCGTCCCACTGGCTTTGCGTTCACCTTCAATAGCAAAATGGAGCAATTCTTTCTTTGTCAATGGCTTGTCCAACAAAGCATTCACTGCCACGGCAGCTGCGACACTGCTAGCGCCCGAGCTGCCGAGACCTGAGCCGACCGGCATCGATTTGTGTAACACCATCTCTATGCCAAATGGGAGTTTTAATTCATCCATCATCTTTGAAGAAACATAGGCCGCCACATTATCTTCAATGGATATGGGTATATTAAGAAATGTCGTTTCGACTGAAAATCGAAATTCTTTATTAGCGGTGCGCGTGGCCATCACAGAATCTCCGGGGGTTTCAAGCGCGATACCTAATACATCAAATCCCGCACAAAGATTCGCAATCGTTGCAGGTGCATACACTTTGACTCGCTTTGGTTTCATCGATTTATCTCTCTTAATATGGTAAATAATGCAGTAATTTCACAATATCTGAAAAAACACCCATGGCGGTGACAGCAGCACCCGCGCCAGGGCCTTGGACCACAAGCGGGGACAGTGAATAACGCTGCGTAGTAAATGCAATAATATTATCACTGTGTTTCGCGAGAGCCAACGGGTGACTTCGCGGCACTTCCTGTAATTCTGCACGCACGCCTTTTTCATCAAGCGTACCCACATAACGTAATACACAATCATTTTTTTGAGCTTGTTCAAATCTTCTTTTCAAAAGATCATTGTATTCCTGAAATTGTTGATAAAATTGTCCTGAAAATTTTCCTTCACGCAAATGGGGCGGTATTAAATTTTCGATAACAATATCTTCAAAATCCATTTTTCTTCCCAACTGACGTTCAAGAATAAGTAATTTACGTGCCACATCGTTCCCTGATAAATCTTCACGTGGATCCGGTTCGGTAAATCCTTGCTCGTGCGCCTGTTTTATGATTTCACTAAAATCCCCTTGTCCATCATATTGATTAAATAAATAACTCAATGTTCCTGAAAAAATACCTTCAATTTTAATGATTGAATCTCCGCCCATTAGCAAATCTTGTAGAGTGGAAATAATGGGCAATCCAGCCCCTACGTTCGCTTCAAAAAGAAAATGGCATTGTCTGACTTCCAATAGCTTTATAAAGGCCTGATATTCATTCCACGGCAGCACATTGGCTTTTTTATTTGGCGTGACAATATGCACATTATTTTCAACAAACAGAGGATAATTTGACACAATATCACTGCTTGCTGTGCAATCCACCAAGGCAACATGGGTAAACTGGGTTGTTGCAAGCAATCGCAGCATGGTTTCGATATTAAATTTTTCGGTAGAATTCTGCAGATTTGTTTTCCAGTGTTCTAAATCAAGGCCTTTAGTATCAAAAATAAATTGTTTGCTGTTGGCAATGATGCATACCTTTACATCATAGCCTTTCTCGTATAATGCAGCGGATTGTTGCTCTATTAATGATAATAATGCAGCGCCCACATTCCCCACCCCAATAAAACACAAAGCCAAGCGTTTATGCGCCTCAAAAAAGAATTGATGCACAGCATTCAGCGCAAGCATGGATTGTTTTGCATTAATTGCGAGGGAAATATTGCGTTCGGATGCGCCTTGCGCAATGGCATTGATATTTACTTTATTCTGACCCAGTGCGTAACAAAACTTACCAGCAACACCGGGCGTGCCTATCATGTCATCACCTACAACAGCGATAATCGTTTGTTGTGGTTTTTTTTCTACTTTTATTAACAGATTTTCTAATTCATAACGGAACTCGTTTGACAATGCCATTTCTGCAGCTTTCACATCTGGATCGTTGATTGCAAAACAAATGGTATGTTCTGATGAGGCTTGCGAAATCAATATAATATTAATATTTTGTCTGGCAAGTGCACGAAATAATCTTTCAGCTGTTCCTGGCACACCCACCATGTTGATTCCACGCAAAGTCAATAAAGTAACATCGGCTATCGAACTAATGCCTTTTACACCTTTATGGGTTTTATCGGGGTGGCTATTAATTAATGTGCCAGGTGCTGCAGGATTAAATGTATTTTTTATCCGTATCGGAATTTGTTGTTTGATCGCGGGCGCAATTGAAGCGGAGTGCAATACTTTTGCTCCAAAATGAGAAAGCTCCATCGCTTCCTCATAACTCATGTGTGGAATAACATAGGCTTTTTCAACCACACATGGATCTGCAGTATATATTCCATCTACATCTGTCCAGATTTCGATGATCTCGGCATTCAATGCAGCACCTATAATGGCAGCAGAATAATCGGATCCATTTCGACCTATCGTAGTGGTTTGTCCCTCTTCTGTTGCTGCGATGAATCCTGTCACGACAGGAATGGTTGAATGCGGCATTTTATTAAAATATTCTTGAATAGCCTTGTTTGTTTTAGGAAACAATACCTCTGCCTGGGTATAATGATCATCAGTCACTATCCATTTTCGTGCATCCACATAATCGGCGGGATGATGTTTTTGTAAATAGAGCGTGATTGTCTGCGCTGACAATCGTTCTCCAAAACTCGCTATGGTGTCTAAACTGCGTTTTGAGCATTCATGTAAAAGATAAATGCCTTGTAAATTCGATTCCAATTCTTTCAGTAACGACTCAATGGAATCATCCATGGGTTTTTGTATTAGCTTTTTTAATACTTCACGATGTCGCTCTGCAATAGTATTGAATAAATCAATATAGTTTGTTTGTTTGGCCGCTGCACGTTCTGCACATTCAAGCAACTGATTGGTCACATGATGAAATGCCGACACAACGACAAGGATATTTGTTTTTTCTGCCTCACCTAACACGATATTGGCAACAAATTGAACTCGCTCTGGGCTCTGTAAAGAGGAACCTCCGAATTTGAGGATTTTGACCATCATATGCTCGATATTGATGTTTACAGGAATACACAATTTTAAACAACTATAGCATTGTTAAGCAAATCTTAAATCACTCACACCGCAAAAAATGCGGGGTTCGCAATGATGGTGAATAGTTACTAAACACTTACATTTTATATGACAGCATAAACGCGGAAATTGATTGTATTGCTCAATTTATGGTCTATGCGCAGGGTAATATGAGATAAAAAGTGCTTCCTTTCCCGAATATGCTCTCTACACCCACTTTTCCGCCTTGGGCTTCAACAATACGTTGTGTTATCGCAAGTCCTAATCCCGCTCCTCGGTATTCTTTTGTCGTGCTCATATCTAATTGTTTAAATGGAATAAAAAGATCTTTTATCTCTTTTTCTCGTATGCCTATTCCATCGTCTTTTACATTGATACGGAATTGATTTTCACTTTCCGGATGAGCAGTGATCTCAACTTTTCCGCCTTTTTTTGAAAATTTAATGGCATTTGACACGTAGTGACAGATCACTTTTTTAAGCTTTTCATGATCTTTCACAATATGAGTGAGTGAAGGGTCAATGTTAATCTCGAATTTGATTTCTTTAGTTGAGATCTGCTGATTGAACATCGCTTTAACTTCATTCAATAAGATAACTAAATCAACAGATTCGGGATTAAACTCGATTTTATTTGATTGTAGTTGCGCTAAATCAAGTATATTAACTAATAAATAGGAAAACTCTTGTGAATTTGCCAGGATGTTTTGAAGAAATTGTTTATACTGAGCAGAATTTGGATCTATCATTCCGCCATCTAATATTTTGGCATAGCCAAGGATTACATTGAGAGGAGTGCGAATTTCATGGGACATGTTAGTGAGAAATTCGTTTTGTAGCCGAGTGGTTTCAGCTTTCGCTTCTTCTGCTATAATTTCTTTACTTTTATTTTGATTTAAATAGGCTTTTAAAGCATCTTTCACAGTCTCTTGTAATGATGTATTATTCCAAGGCTTAGTTAAATATTTGTAAATGTTACCTTTATTGATTGCATCTTTTATGGCATCAAAATCTGAATAGCCTGTTAATAAAATACGAATCGTTTCGGGGTATAGCTTCCTGACTTCTGCAAAAAATTCAGACCCTGTCATAACCGGCATACGCTGATCTGAAATGATGATTTGTACAGTATTGTTTTCTAATAACTTTAGTCCTTCACTGGCGCTGTTTGCTGTTAAGATTTTATAATTGTCATCCACAAACACGCGTTTCAAGGCGGCCAATACATTCTCTTCATCATCCACTAATAATAATACGGGTTCCAAAATCAACCTCCTTCTTCTTTGGATTTTTTATCTTTCATTAACAATTCAGTAAAATCCTTTGCAATAATAGGTTTGCTATAAAAATATCCTTGAATATAATCACACTGATGTTTTTTTAAAAAGTCCACTTGATCTTTTTTTTCAACTCCTTCTGCAGTGACAGCAAATCCCAGAATGTTTGCTAATGCAATAATGGTAATGACTATTTCAGCACTCGCACGGATTTTAGTAAGATCATTAACAAATGTCTTATCAATTTTTAAAATATCGATTGGAAATTTTTTAAGATAGCTCAAAGCAGAATACCCTGTACCAAAATCGTCTAAAGAAATTTTAACGCCTAATTTCTTTAATTTAGATAAGATCACAAGATTAGACTCTATGTTGTACATGATCAGACTTTCGGTAATCTCAAGTTCTAAACTACGAGGTAAAATTTGAGCATTTTGCAATATGTCGGTGATTAAGCCAAATAATCCAGGATCATTAAACTGATCTGCAGATAAATTGACAGCCAAAGTCAGGTCTTTGTTATAATTGATTTGCCATTGTTTAAGTTGTTGTGATGACGTTCTCATGGCCCAAGTCGAAATGGAAGTAATCAAACCCATTTCAACGCATAACGAAATAAATTGATTGGGACCCAATAGTCCTTTTGTAGGATGTTGCCAATACAATAAAGCTTCTACACCTTTTATACGTCCATCCACTGCAAAAACAATGGGTTGGTAATAAATAACAAATTGTTCTTTTCTCAAAGCTTCGCGTAGTTCTTCCTCAAAGACTGAATCATAATCAGTTGACTTGTTCACATGAAGTCCAGATAACTTGACAAAATTCATCAATCGAATTAATTGTTGTTCTTTTTCATTTTGTTCCGCATTAATCTGAAATGCTTCGCGTACGGCTTCACGCAATACGATTTCATCCCAAGGTTTGTTATAGAATTTGTATATAGCACCCCCATTAATCGCATATTTAATAGCTTCAAATTCTGAATAACTACTTAAAATAATTCTAACGGTATTTGGATATAATGCTTTTACTTCAGTCAAAAATTCAGAACCTGTCATATTAGGCATGTGTTGATCAGAAATAATGACTTTTACTGGTGTTTTAGCGAGAATTTTTAAACCTTCTAAACCGCTAGTAGCAGTCAATATATGATAGCCCTCTACTTGAAAAATTCTTTCCAAGGCGCGTAAAACATTAGGTTCATCATCGACTAATAATAATGTTTGCTGCATTCACGTCGTCTCGCGCTGGTTAATTTTCATTTTTTATAGGTATTGTCAAAGTAACAACAGTACCTTTGCCTAATGTACTTTGTGCTGTTATATCGCCGCCATAACGCTTGATAATTCCAAAGGAAGTCGCCAAGCCCATGCCCGTTCCGATTCCTACTGGTTTTGTTGTAAAAAATGGCGTGAACAATTTTGACATATTTTCCGGTGCAATACCGCAACCGTTATCAGATATGGTGACAATGATATTATTACCGATAACTTTTGAGACAATACTGATTTCACCCTTTTCTTTAATCGCTTCTGATGCATTTAGCAATAAATTCATAAAGATTGTTTTAAATTGATCAGAAGAAGCGTTGATCGTTGGTAAGTCGGCTAGATTCTTATGGAGTTCATTTTTATATTTTAGCTTATTCCAAACTATTTCAATAGCATCGTTGATGCAAGTGTTCAGATTAATGGGGGTTATTTCATTATCGCGCACATTAGAGAATGAACTCATATTCGCTACAATATTTTTTATCCGAATCAATCCTTCATTTGTTTCATTAACAATGTCATTAAAGTCCTGAAATATGGCAGCTATTTTATTTTCAGCTTTGAAGGTCGTTATTTTATTACATACATTATCTAATGCGATGACATGTGATTCTTTTATCTCATTCGTTAAGTTCTGATACAACTCAACTAATTGAGTAATAATCATGATGCGCTTTTGTAACACAGCGATATTACTCATTATAAAGCTTAAGGGGTTATTTATTTCATGCGCAATGCCTGATGAAAGTTGACCTACCATGGCCATTTTTTCACTCTGAACAAGGTTTATTTGTGCTTCTTGTAATTTTTTTAATGTGTCTGTCAGTTGTTCGTTTTTATTACTTAATTCTGAAGTCCTGTCTTGAACACGTTTCTCTAATATATCATATGATTTCTTAAGTTTCGCTTCATATTCTGATTTTATTTGCAGATTTTCCATCATTGATTTTTGCCATGATTGAAATAATCTAAAAGTCAATAATCGACTCAAAAATAAAATTATGATTGCGATAAGAACGAAAACAGACAAGTAACCTGCCATACGAATACTTTCGTTATATTCATCAACTGTGTTCTTTTGTATTATCCTTAAATAACTTTGAATGTAATTAATATAGACATCCCTTTTATCAAGATATTGGGAATCATATATAATTTTTTGTGCCTCATTTAATTTATTCTGTTTTACTAATTCTAAAACCTTATTTTCTAAAGCATCGAATTTATCATCTTCTAACGCCATGGTTTGTACTGCTTGTATATGCGGTTTGTCCTGCGAAAGCGTATAAAGTTCTTTAACAGCATTATCTATCTTTGAAGCAGAATCTTTATGGCGTTTTTCCCAATATACATTGCCCGTGTAGGCTGCCAACATGACAGACATTTCTATTTTTTCGTTTAATTCAGCTATCAGTCCACTTAATTCTATACTTCTATTTTCTTTGACATTATTCTTAGTTGCTTCAATGATCATAAAATTAAAGAAAATGATTAAAGCTATCATAATCACATTCAAGGTAATCGATAGGATTGAAATTAAATTGAAGAATCGCAAATCTTTATTATTTGATTTTTGAGCCGACATATTTCTATGCTCCAATATATTCTATCAATTTAAGCAGCTCATTTAACTCAAAGGGTTTATATATAAATGGGTTATTAATACTGCTAACAAATTTTTTCAGATCAGTACTAAATGCGCCTCCTGTCATGAAAATGATGCGCTCTTTTAGTGCTGGGTAATTATCAGAAACAAAATAATAGAGGTCAGCACCGGTAATACCCGCCATACTTAAATCGGTAATGACCATATCGTACTGTTCTACATTTTCTTTTAATAAATGAATAGCGCGCTGACCGCTTAAAGCAATAGTGACGTCATGGTAATCATCTAGCGACCGTTTTAAACTGTTTAATATATTTTGTTCATCATCTACTAATAAAATGCGTTTCCGAGCTGTTATTGGATTCAATATTTCTTCTGGTTTTTTTTCTACCGATTCTGTTTTAATATTATCTCCCAATGGAAGATAGACTGAAAAGGTAGTCCCTTTTCCTGGTAAACTTTCCACTGTTATTTTACCGCCAAAACTATTCACTATCTCAGAGCAAATAGAAAGGCCAAGCCCAGTGCCAATACCCGCTGGTTTAGTTGTAAAAAATGGAGTAAATATTTTTGATAAATTTTCTCCGGGTATACCGATCCCAGTATCTTTGATATCTATTCTCAACTGTTTATCCACTTGAGAGGTTTTTATTTGAATTTTATTATTTTTTATATCGTCGAGCGTCATGGCTTGCAATGCATTGATAATCAAATTCAAAAATACTTGATGTAATTTACCGCTATTTAAGGTAATTAATGGTAGATTCAGAGCATACTTCTTTTCAACTTTAGCCCTCAATTTAACATCGCTAGAAACGAATGTGAGCGCAGAATCAAGAATTTTATTTACATCAATGGTTGTTTTTTCATTTTCATCGGCTCTAGTAAACCCTTTAAGGTTATGGACGATATCTCGTATACGTTTTACACCTTGAATCGATTCTATTAATAATTCTTCTAATTTGCCATGGTTTATTGATGTTGCATTTTTTTTAATATACTCCAAATTTCCCAATAACCAGGTCAGGGGGTTATTAATTTCATGCACAATTCCTGCTGTTAGAACACCTATTGCGGTTAATTTATCATTCAAATGAGCTTGGGATTTCAACTGGCTGAATTCCGTCATATCAGCAGCTATTCCCATGATACTCATTAATTTCCCAATTTCATCTTTAACTTGAAATCCTCTAATAAATATATCTTTAATTTTTCCATCCGGTCGAACAATACGGTAATCTGTGAAGGCTGATTCTGAATTTTTTAATTTGGCCATGTATAATTCGATTTTCTCCTTATCTTCCTCAACAACAGATTCCATCCAAAGTGACGGATTGGAATATAAAAGCTCAATAGATTGCCCCCAAATTTCTTCATAAGCAGGACTGATATAAAGCATTTTGTCCAGCTCAGGTGACATTTGCCAAAATACTTCTTTGATATTTTCTGCGAGTGATCGAAATAATTTTTCATTTTTCTTAAGCAATTCCACATCTTCAATATGCTTTTTTTCATAGGTAGTAATCAGTTCTTGACCTGCAAAAGGTCTAGAGATAATAGACACACCGATAATATTGCCTTTATTATTTTTTATGGAAGAAGCACTGATTGCCACCTTTATCAAAGTCCCATCTTTTCTTTTTCTTTGAGTAATATGGGGTTTAACATGCTCATCATTTTTAACTTGGGAAAGGATCGACGGTAATTCGGCTTCAACTTCTTTTGGGTAAACTTTAATAACGGATTTTCCTATCATTTCATCAGCACTATATCCATAGAGTTTTTCACTTCCTTTGTTCCATATAATAATCTTTCCATCGAGAGTTAAGCCTTCGATGGCATCATCCGAGGAAAGAACAATAGCGGTAATAAATGTGATGTCGTCTGGTGAAGGGAATTGTTCTTGTTTTTCCATACGATCAAATCCTTATGCATGAAGCTGAGCCAAAAACATAAGTTCTTACTTATATTTTAACCTTTTATAGCAATTAAATATATTAATGGTTTATTTTTGGCTTAATACTACAATAAAATAAAATTATTGTAATATTATTATCCAGTTTGTTAATGTCATTAATGTATATAATGGGAAATGCTGACATGACCTAGGAAATACTGACACCTGTTACTAACAGATTTCTTTAGTTTCGCAACAGCGACTACTTCGCATAAATTATTATGAATCCGGATTGTCAATCATTCTCGAATACCATGTATCTTGCCAATAAAAAATAGACTTAATTTCAATCACTCCACTTTAAATTTAATTTTAACTGGTTGCAATTTGCTCAACTGGCTGTCATTCAATACTATTTTCTGGTAATCTTCTACCTCTATGATAATTGGAGAAAAACGACGATGAATAAAATATTACTTGGATTATTTATAACAATCATCACCTTCGGACTCATGGTAGCCGATGCAGATGCAAGACGTTTTGGCGGTGGAAAAAGTATTGGTTACAATCGGACTTTTTCAAATCAAGGTGCATCCAATGCATCCAGAGCACAACCCGCAGCCAAACCTGCTGCAACTGGAAACAAATGGTTAGGCCCTCTGGCAGGGCTTGCTGCAGGCGGCCTATTGGCATCTCTGTTTATGGGTCACGGTCTTGGCAGCGGCATGCTATCCTGGTTAATGATTGCTGGATTGGCTTATTTAGCCTGGCGTTTAATCAGTCGACTCAGAGTACCTGAACGTCCTATGAATAACGCCGCCTACCAACAGGCAGAGTCAGGCCGAGTTATTTCTGATGTACCTTTTACCTCTACACTACATGACACATCTAGCAGTCACTCCACCCAGAATATGGCCGGCTTTGATGAAGCTGCATTTTTGCGTCAAGCAAAAACCACATTCATTCGCCTGCAAGCTGCGTATGACAACAAAGATTTAACCGACATCCGCGAATTCACAGCCCCCCAGGTGTTTGCTGAAATTCAAATGCAAATCCAGGAACGCGGCGATGAGCCCAATCAAACAGATGTCGTAACCATTAATGCAGAATTAGTCGATCTTGATCTTCAATCAAGTTCTATGACGGCAAGTGTGCGTTTTTCAGGACTGGTTCGTGAACAACAAGGTGCGAATCCGGAGAATATAAGAGAAATTTGGAATCTTGCTAAAGATAAATTCAGTCAGAATTGGTTGGTGACTGGGAT
>Ga0207036_10030_pt1 | contig 27009 bp, 17 predicted proteins | sample Alteio_BWMinCont_78_FD_153284 | JGI IMG/M metagenome (GOLD analysis project Ga0207036, IMG submission 153284) | Enriched cells from forest soil in Barre Woods Harvard Forest LTER site, Petersham, Massachusetts, United States -... | ecosystem: Environmental > Terrestrial > Soil > Temperate forest >... | reverse complement strand
GGTGTGTGGCAAAGCTGGGTCAGGTACGCCCGGCCTAAATCGCGTGCGAAGGAAAAATCCGCTGGCAAACTTGTCTGCAATTCAGCCGTGGATAAATGGAGGACGCCGCGCGATGGACTCGCGGTGAACGCCTCGGTGATTCGCTTGGGCGCTCCTTCGTCGCTATCCGGAGCAGCTTCTACGAACAAACGTCCATGAGGAGAGATGCACAGGTTCATCGGCATCCTGAATTATAGTTTCAACCGGCGCAACGCGTCATCAGGCACTCGAATCCTATCGACGCTGCGAAGCCGGTCACGGATAACGCCTGCGACGATTGTTAGGTCTGTTTCCGGAGTTGCGTGATCTCCTTGGTGAAATGCTCCACATCAAGGGCATCGACATCTTTGGCTATAGCCCATCCTTATCGACCTGCACGCCTGGATTGAGAAACTCTCCCAGGCCGACTGGATCGACGAAGTCTACATCTTTGGGTCCAGGCGTTATCTATCCCAACACCAGCTTCGGGCCCGACATCGACGTAGTCATCGTCCCCAACACGGAAGTGTCAATCCCGCTCCGAGGTCGATGAACGACGAACGATACATTGACGCATTTCTTCTCTTGGCAAATAGCACAGCCGTGAGTACCGCAAACGAAACGGCAATTCCGATCTCACGTTCGACAATTGAGCAAGAATTACGCGGTCTCAACGTCTTAACGAACCTTATGCCCGTTCACGCGCGTTGCGGTCGAGGGATCGTTTCGATCGGCGCGCCAAGTGGGATGATTGAAGTGAAGTACAAAATCGCCGTTATAGGAGATGACTGCATTGTCGAAAGTCAATTTGCCGACGCAACGCCAATTGCTGAAGGTTCGCCGTTGCAAGACTGGCGTACCTCGCGTCGAACCTTCATCGGTCACCTCGATGCAGAAGGTGAGCGTGCGTTTCGGTGTAGGATCGCCTCTGTCAAAAATCTGTGCCATGATTTCATCACGAAAGTCCAACGCGTCCCCTTCAATTCTGGCCTGCCCCGGCACGACCACGAGACGCATAAACTCCGGACTTCTCGTGGGTTCACTAGCCGCCTTTCCAAGTTCAGCGATTTGGTAAAGTTGCCGGTTCGAAGGTTCCCTGTCAACGTTCTGAAAGAGCGCACCGGTAATGAGCAAAATCGGCAGCCCACTCCCACGACGCCAGGCGTGAACGTCGGGAGCGTTACGCAGCTCTGCGCCGTTTATATAGTCGGTATGATCGCCCGCGATGTCTTGCTGGGTGATGAAGCTGGCGCTACGAAGCGGCTGCCTGTGGTTCGCGTCCGCAGTTGGAAACAGCTTGCCCACCAATGCCAACGACCGAGTATGCCCACGTCGAGTTTCGGTACAACAGGTGGAATACCGTCCCACCACGAGGGCCTGGCTTCCCTTACAAAAATAGCCTGAGTAGCTGGTTTCCTCCGTGATTTCCCAGAGGCCCGTAAGACACACGCCGTTCGGATGAAGTAAGCGACGAAAACCCTTCCGGTCCGGGCCCCAGCGCAAATCCGCATGAGAATCGACGGCTCGCTCCGTGGCCTGCCGAAAAAGGTAGTGCTTGCCCAAAGACAAGATGCCATGCAAAACGCTCGACAGAGTAACCTCATATGTTGGCAATGTTAGCTGGCCGGCACTTCCCCACACCTTTTGGTAGGGATTGGCGAAAAGAGCTTCTCGCACTTCTGAGAAGCGTGATCCAACATAGCTGAGATCTTCTTGGGTAACCGCTTCCGTCCCAAAATACTCCTGTTCCATGGTTCACCGTAGCAAACAACTTTTGAACTCTCGCGTTTCCACCCAATACTGGAGCAAGCGTAATGCTATTCGGACCAAAACAGGAGCACGGGACCTTCACTAAACCGGGCGAGATTTTAGTCCGCAGAAATAAGGAATATTTATATCATAACCATGGACGGTGTCAGCTGTGGTACGCAGAAACTCCATCCAGCCGTTTTCAACGCTTGTACGCTGTTACATTCTGATCGCCTGACTAGCGAAGCCTCGGTTTCTCTGCTTCGATGAGCGCGCTATTTCGGCTCCGCGATCTCCGGCTTCGGGTAGGCCTTCTGGAGTGCACTCTGATACTCTCCAAATAGCGCCTGGATGTGCGTGAACTCCGTCTTCACCGCGTCGCGCATCTCGGAATGTGTCGCGAAGTCGTACAGAATCCCTGCCATCGTCTCCGCATCGATCAAGAATCCCTGATGTCCCACGTCCACCAGCCCGTCGGCTTCCATTCCATAAGTGTGATTCGAGAAGTTAGAAGATTTCGCGCTTACTCCGATTCCTGGAATCTGACTCGAAACACTTCCTGTTTCTTCAAACCCCTTCGGCTTACCCGGCTCCAGCTCTGGCGCGATCGCCCCGAACTGCTTCATGTATGCGATCGCCAACTCCTCCAGTGTGGCCAGCGAGATCCCGTCGCGATCATGTCCGTAGTGATCGATTTTCACTTTCGTCCCCGTCGCCAACGCCGCCGCCCGAGCTGCCTCGTCCACCCACTGCGTCACCTGCTCCAGATAAACCCCATCCGGGTAACGAATATAAAAATCCGCCGAAGCCTTATCCGGCACAACGTTCGGTGCCGCCCCGCCCTCAGTGATGATCCCTTGAATCCGCGCCTCCGGCCGCATGTTGCTCCGCACACTGTCAATATTGTTGAAGAGCTTGATCACCGCCTCAAGTGCGTTCCGTCCGTTCCATGATGTCAACTGATGTGCAGGCGCTCCGTAAAACGTGTACTTTACGCCGTCAATATTCATGCAGCACGTGCCGAAGCCCGCCGCCGAGTGCGACGTCGTCGCTGCCGAGTGGCTACGCACAATAATATCCGCGCCCTTAAACACTCCCGCGTCCATCATCACCGTCTTGGCCTCCGGCGGCATCATCTCCTCGCCCGGCGTCCCGTAGAAAGTCACCGTTCCCGGCGTGTGCGTCCGCGTCAGGAATTCAGCGATCGCAATTCCAGCCGCCATGCCCACGGGTCCCTGCGCGCTGTGCTGGTCACCGTGAAACGCGCCTTTCGTGCCACGCAGCGCGTCGTATTCTAGGATCACTCCAAGGTTCGGCCCGGGCGTGCCGTGCTTGTATTTCGCGACGAACGCCGTCGATAACCCAGCTACTGGCATCGACACTTCAAAATCGTGCGCCTGCAAATAGACCGTGAGCTTGGCTACGGCCTGAGTTTCTTGAAATCCGACCTCGGGATGCTGCGTGATCCAGTCACTCATCGGCAAAAGATCGGCTTGCATCAGTTGTTTCACACGAGCGATCACTTCATCGCGTCCTTTGTCTGCCGCAGTCAGTCTCGCCACCATCGACGCCACGCCCAGCGATTGACTCAACTCACCAATCTGTTTCATCACGTCGCGTGCCGCATCTCGTTCGGTGGAAGTTTCCTGCGCCATGCATTCGCTTGCCGCCACCAACATCATCATTCCGCACAAAAGACCTCTGCGCATGATTCCTCCTCCAAGTCCGGCCAATGGCCGGCTGTACTATTTCACAACTCAACTCTACTGGCTACGTCGCAGAGTTCGAATCTTGACCTCGCAGTACAAGTGTAGGTTTGTATCAGAAGAGACCGCACAGGGTCAGTGCCTGATTCACGCCTAACCGGTTACCCCACGCAATTTTCAGGATCGCGATCGCCGGGCAACGTCAGTCTTTTCCGCTCGGAACTCTGCCTCGCAGCTCGTCGAAGAAGTTCAGCAGGACTATAACGCTGTCAGTGGACTTCTGCCCTTGCTCTCCCGTGCCGCTTGGATTCAGAAGGACCGCAAAGCGCAAAGCCGGAATTGCCTTCTTTTCGCGGGAGTCTCACGATTGCAGATATTTCAGGAATCGGTGACCCCGTCAACTATGGGCGGGCTGTCGAATCTTGGGCGCGCTCCGCTTGGGAAGCGTACAAAAAAAGTCCAGCCGATCGCTCGGGAGTGGTTAGCCATCTCTGCGATACAATCTGCCCCCGGCAGGTAGGCGCCTTTCGTCATAGCACCATCATTAGCCCAGATAATTCATGATCTTAGAAGCACGAAAGGCCTCGCTATGGTACAAATCCGTTGTTGACGCGGGTTTGATACCAAAAGTGAGGCCTTCGCTTGAACGAACATACCACAACAGACTGTCTCCTTTTTCCAGATATTTTTGATCGACCGGTGGTCGCCAAGTTTGATCAAAGCCAGGGCAGTTCCGATGGCGGAGCGATTCTGCTGAAGGCCGCTGAGCGGCGCTTAGGTCTGACTTCGGCATTGGCAGCTTGTATGAGAGATGATCGACAATCAGGTAAGGTGGAGCATGAGTTGAGTGAGTTGATTACTCAGCGAGTCATGGCCATCGCGTTGGGATATGAAGACGCCAACGATGCGGCACGGCTGGCGTCTGATCCGATCCACAAGCTTCTGGTTGGTCGGGATCCCGTCGACGGCGAGGACCTGGCTTCGCAACCTACTCTGTCGCGCTTTGAAAATGCTCCGGATAGTAAGGAACTGTTTCGCATGACAGAAGCGCTGGCGGACCGTGTCATTGAATGCCATCGCAAGCGTCTGCATGGACGCGCTCGTCGCATCACCATCGATATGGATCCCACCGACGACCCCGCGCACGGCCAGCAACAGTTCGCCTTTTTCAATAGCCATTACCATGGCTACTGTTACTTGCCGATGGTTTGTTTTCTCACCTTTAATGAGGAGGCCGATCAGTACTTGGTGGCGGCGGTGTTGCGGCGTGGGAATGCGCCTGGTTCTGCGGGTGCCGTCGGGATTCTGCGCCGTCTGATTGCACGGGTGAGCGATGCCTTTCCCAAGGCGAAAATCCGGGTGCGCCTCGACGGGGGTTTCGCGTCCCCGAAAGTTCTGGATTTTCTGGATTGCGAACCAAAAGTGGAATACCTCGTCAATATGGCCTCCAATGCGGTGTTGAAGCGTAAGGCAGAGTCCGCCATGAAGCAGGCTCGTCGTGCGTCGAAGATCTCGGGTCAAACCGAACATGTTTATGGTGAGTGCCGGTACGCTACCAAAAAGACTTGGCCGTGGAAACGACGGGTCCTCTATAAAGCCGAGGTGGTGCGCGCCGCGGACAAGGAAGCGAAGGACAATCCGCGCTTCGTGGTCACCAGTCTGAAACAGAGTCCACAGTGGATTTACGAGCAGGTTTACTGTCAGCGGGGCGACGTCGAGAATAGGATCAAGGAACTGCACGACGGCATGCAGATCGGCCGGACCAGTTGCTCGAACTTCTTGGCGAACACGTTCCGGGTGTTGCTGACAGCGGCGGCCTATGTGCTGATGCAAGAGATGCGCCTGCACCTGGCACCGACCCGCCACGCCCGCGCGCAAGTCTCGACCTTGCGCGAGCATTTTCTAAAACTCTGAGCCCAAGTCATCGTCACGGTGCGTCGCATCGTGCTGCACTTGCCTCAAGCGTTTCCGTACCGTGATAGCTTTCATCGTCTCGCCTTGAGCTTGGGCGCTCAAACCGGTTGAACCTCCCAATTCTTCAACCCGAAACTAACCCCCGTTCGCACTTACCCGACGTGTCTCTCTACGCGTCAAAATCCGATCGTGAACCTTGCTAAGGACTTTAGAATCAGTGTCCCGGTCTAACCAAATTCTGACGCCATCTCATGGTTGTTCACTCTCACGAAAAAACTCTTCGGTGCTCCACTTTTGTGAATAATGCAGGTTAGGTGCCGAGCCATTGGACTTTGGGGCGAATCGTGCCAGGCCTCGGAGAAACAGTCCTGATAGACGCCGTTGCCGTGGAATGGATCCCTAAATCATCTGGGAAATGGTTGCAATTCCGATTTTTGAGCTCACTTTGTGACTTGGTGTCTTCGGTGTCTGCTAGAGGGCAAAAATTGGCGCCAAACCGCAGAAAGTATTGAAACCATTGAATTAGCCGAGCACTGAGAAATCGCCAATGTCCATCCAATATCCAGAGGGTTCGTGGCAGTGTTATTGAAAACGGAATAGGAGGCCAAAGCGGCTCAGGTGAGTATCCCACTCTCTCCGCCACTTCCGTTATTCTCTTGTTCTCACAAGAGAGTAATATCTGACAGCTATGCTACTTCCCGGCGACTCGGGATCCCACCGTGAGGAAGCCGGTCAAGAGGAGACGGCGTGCTGAACTTTCGAATGCTCGTTGCGGCCGTGGTTTTAGTCAGCGCAGCTCTGCTGACTGCACAAGCCCGGCCTGGGCAGGGTCAAGAACAGGAACGCGTCCAAGCGATATCGCCGCCAGCCACGCCACTTCCGCCCGAGGCTGCGTCGGCCGGAGTGACGAAGTACTCATTCATCGCTTACGGGGACACCCGCGGCCGCCGTGACGGCGTTGCCATTCAGTACGAGCACTCGTTGATCGTGGATTCCATGCTGGCGCAGATCAAGAAGCTGCAGACGACGGACTACCCGGTGCGATTCATTCTACAATCCGGTGATGCCGTCGTGCACGGGCAGATCGCCAAAGAGTGGAACGTAAGCTTCGTACCGCTGATCAATAGGCTTACCACGGAAGGTGGTGTTCCGTATTTCTTAGCGCCTGGAAATCATGACGTTTCTTCCGCCGCGACCGTTGATGCCCCGCAACGGCAACCTGCGCTGAAAAATTACCTGGACGCGGTTTCGGCGCTGACTCCGCCCGATGGTTCGCCACACCGTCTATCGGGCTATCCGGCATTTTCCTTTGGCTACGGCAACACGTTCGTGCTTGGTTTTGATGCGAACATTGCCGGCGATGAGAAGCAGTTCCAGTGGGTGAAGAGCCAGTTGGAAGGTTTGGATCGCAAGCGTTACAGCAACGTGATCGTCTTCTGCCACCAAGCTCCATTTTCTTCCGGGCCGCACGGAGGCCCCACCGTCGAACCGCCTACCGCCATTCTCCGCGAACGCTACATGCCTCTCTTCAACGCGAATCACGTCCGCGCGGTGTTTTCGGGACACGAGCATTTGTTCGAGCATTGGGTCGAACACCACACGGATGCCAGCGGGACGCATCGGATGGATTTGGTCGTCTCCGGTGGTGGCGGAGCGCCAATCTATGCGTACAGCGGCGAGCCGAACCTGGATGCTTACTTGAAGGAGAACGAAGCCAGCAAGGTCAAATTGGAGCATCTTGTAAAGCCCGGAGTGGATCGCGGTTCGAACCCCTATCACTACCTGATCGTGCGCGTCGATGGCGAAAGTCTCGATATGCAAGTCCTCAGCGTGGATTGGGGCACCGGCTTCGCCCCCTATCGGAGCAACAAGGTCGAACTGCAGGACCCGAATTAGGTGATGTGGGTTCCGGCACTCTGAATTGCTGGCCGACCAGACGTGCGTTCGGCGGTGTCTTCGATTTCTGGCCCAAGATTCCGGTGACGGGATGCGACGGAGTACCGCATTACCGGACAATCTGGGTTCGCTCAGGGCACTTGGCGGCAACCGCGATTGTGCCGCCAAGTGCCGGCAAAGCGGTTGCCTTGATGGCGAAAGCATTGTGAACGCAAAGCCCGGTAGCTGAACACATCTCACCAAGGCGGAGTCGTTTCCTCCGATCGACTTGCTCATCAAGAAGTAAGCAGCCGCTGAATGACTATTTCAGAGCCAACGCACGCACAAGTTGCTGAAGTCTTGAGCGATACTGCACAATTTCTTCACGCATCTGCTCTAAAGGCATCCAAATTCTCCGGCTTCGCACAAGTTTAGGTCATTCCCTTGGTGCGTGTTGGCCAGCCTTTGCTAGGGATGACACCCGCTCCCTCCCGAAAAGTGACGAGTTGGTTCGCGGCCACTTTCCTAAACCCTTCGTGGAGGCCGTTTGGCCAGTAGATTTCAATATCGACCGTTCGAAAAGAGCCGAGTCCAAAGTGCAGGCGTGGATCATTGCAGGAATAGAAGCTGGACTGGCTAAGAAGCGCCTGAGCTTGTACTTTTCCCCCGTAGCGGACCAGAACACGAGCGCCAATGGCGCCGCGGTTGGAGTTCACACCTTCCAGTTTGATCTTGATCCAGTTTTGCTTTCCGTGCAGATCATTTCGCAGCAGGGATGGCGGTTCATTCAAGTTTAGGACCAGAACGTCTAAATCACCGTCGTTGTCGAAGTCTCCAAATGCACATCCTCGGCTGCAATGCGCGGCCGCCACTCCTGGCCCGGCTTCGTTCACCAATTCCTCGAAAGTGCGATTGCCCAGGTTGCGAAACACAGCTCGCGGCGTCTTATCCGCGTACTGAGGCAACTTGCGCCCGACTTCGGGATAAACGTTGCCGGTCACCATGAAAATGTCGGGATAGCCGTCGTTATCCAAATCAACGATGCCGGCTCCCCAGCAAATATAGCGGGTTTCGACTGCAATGTGAGACGCGTGCGTTACATCATCGAAGATTCCGGTTCCGTCGTTGTGATACAGCCCGCAGGTGTCGTCGGCAAAGTGCGTTTTGAATAGATCCAAGTGACCGTCCAGATCATAATCGCCCACGCCGACACCCATCCCCGCCTGTTCGAGGCCGTCCTCACTGAGGGCCACACCGCGCAGAACGCCCTCTTCTCGAAAAGTCCCGTCGTGATTGTTCATAAAGAGAAGACTGGGTGATGAATCACAAGCCACGAAAATGTCAGGCCAACCATCTTCGTCCAAGTCCGCGCTGATTACCGTCATTCCGTAGCAGTCGACGCTCTTCGAGATACCAGCCTCTTTGCTTACATCTGTGAAAGTGCCATCTCCGTTGTTGCGGTACAGCGAGTGCCTTCCGGTAGGCAAACCTCGTGGTCCGCATTCGACAGGTACGCCCTTCCAATTGCAGTTCACGTTTTCGCCAGGCACTGGCGCATGCTCGAAGGAAAAATCGACATAGTTAGAGACAAACAGGTCCAGAAACCCATCTCGGTTGTAATCCACAAAACTGCATCCAGCACCCCAACGAGGCACTTCATTCCACAGCCCGGAGGACTTCGTGACATCGTTAAAAGTCCCGTCGCCGTTGTTGCGGTAAAGGCGGTTTTGTCCGAAATACGTACAGAAAATATCGTCAAAGCCGTCGTTGTTATAGTCGCCCACGCACACGCCGGATGCCCAGCCCACTGCTTTCAATCCTGCATGCTCTGTTACATCCGTGAAAGTGCCATTACGGTTGTTTTTGTAGAGGCGGTTGGTTGCTTCTGGGAGGGCCTGTTCGAGGCGCGTGCCGGAGAGTAGAAAAATATCCATCCAACCGTCATTGTCGTAGTCCAAAAAGGCGCATCCGCAGCCCGTCGCTTCCAGAATGTACTTCTTGGAGTCGATACTGCCGTAAACGATAGGGGCGCGCAATCCGGCTTCAAAGGCGACATCCACAAACTGAGCATGAAAGGGGCGTCCAGAGGGGGCCGGCCGAGCCATCGGTTGGACCGTGCGCCGAGACATGCCCTGTGCCAGAAGCCGTTCACCGGCCACCGACAAAAGAGTGCTCAATGAGAATCTGACAAATCCCCGACGCGTAAGAGTCATGCTCTCGATCTGAATTCCGAACGGAAAATCGACGAACCAACTGTCAATTATCAACGGCCATCGCTTGGCCCGTGGCGAGCGTTAGGGTTGCGACGGCGCGTTCGGTGTTGCTCCCGCCTCAACCAATTTGTAGCGATTATGCTCCCGCTCTTGTTTTGTCCCCTCCGCACGAAGCTCCGCCAGATGCTTGAGCAAATCGGGAATCTCGCCTTTCTGCTCCGTTTTCCGCAGCGCCTGGATCAAGCGATATAAGGCCGTCTGATCTTTTGGATCGATTTTCAGAGCCTCCCGGCATTGGTCAATGGCCGTCTCTGTTTGCCCCGCTTGAAGGTAAAGCTTGGCTAGGACATCCCGAGCGGCCACCAGCGTGGGCTGCAAAGCAACAGCTCTCTTTGCCGAACGCATTGCCGTTTGAAAGTTCGAGCTTCCTGGTTCCTGTCCCATTTGGGTGAGAATGTCGGCCAGAAGGTAGAGTAGCTTGGGGTCGTTCGGCTTACTGGCCAGCTTGGATCGAACGGTTCTGAGGGCGCGATCCAAATCGTTGGCCTGCTCCTGTTCCAATCCTTGCGCTACGGAACCAATAGCTTGGTTCGGTGCGAGTTCATCTGCCTGATCGAAGTCGCTCTCTGCCTCATTATACTGTGCAAGCTGTACATAAAGGACACCGCGAGCAACGTATAAGGGCGCGGCCTTGGGTTCTGCCTTCAATCCGACATTTACCATCTCAATGCCAACTTGGTAGGACTGGTGGTCCATGGAGAGGACTGCGAAATCGATGTAGAGGTCCACATTATGCGGGTCTCGGACAATGGCCTTTCGCAGCGTAGTTACTGCTAAGGGAGTGTTTCCGTCCGCTTCATAAGCAGAAGAGGCCATCTCGAGCGTTTTGATGTCGGGATTCTCGTCAAGAAGCAGAGGGGCAAGTGTTTCGAGCGCCTCCTTTGGCCGCTCGATCATGAGTTGCGTGGCCGCCAGTTGATAGCGCGATGAGCTATCTGCAGGATTGAGTGCCACCGCGTTTTCGTACAGGGAGATGGCCTCCTCAGGCCGCTTGAGTTGCAGCAGGCACGCGGCGTATTCCTCGCGAGTCGCCGGTTGAGAATTTACAAGTGAACCGCTTAGTCTGAAATGCTCAATCGCTTGCGGGCAGTCGCCCTTCTTATAGGCGAGGAAGGCAAGCATGGCGTGGCTAGTCGGATCGTTTGGCCGGAGACGCAGCAAGTGTTTCAAAAGAGGCACAGCGCCTTGGCTTCCGGCATCGAATTCGATTTGTGCTGCTCCCTCGATAGCCGGTAGAAACTCCGGAGAGATGTTCAATGCCTTCTGGTAGGCAAGAAGAGCCTCTTTCTTATTACCTTTGCCGGAGAGTGCCAGCGCCTCGAGGGTCCAAAGCTTGGGGTTCTCGGGAGAATGCTGAATTGCGGGTTGCAGGAGGGTCAACGCCCGGTCGAATTCGTCGGCAGCCAAAGCGGAAGTAATGGCCGCGAGCCGAGTTTGATCGGTCTGACCAATCGCCGAGGAGGAAAATGTAAGAAAGGTCCCCAGGAGCCACACGATCCTAGAAACGCGCATGCCTTTCATTATCGCGCTATCATTCCAGCTTGAAAATAGAGAAAACGATTTCTCGGTTTTAAGGACGGAGGTTACCATGCCCGCGCCGACGATGAAAATGCCTGGCAGCAAGCTGCCTGCCTCCATAATTATTGCATTCGTCATCGCCATGTTGATTCCGAAGGGCGCCCGCAATGATACTCAGCCTCGTCTTCGCTACCCCACCGAAGACATGGGCGCCGATTCTCTGCCGGCGCGGAAGAAAGCCCAAGTGGAAGCCGCGAAAAAGTTTAAAGTCTTCCATGACTTTCAATTCACTGACGGCCTTAAGGAAAGTGGAATTACTTTCGTACATCGCGCCGTGGACGATGTGACGAAGCACATGCGCATGGGGCATTACGACCACGGAAGTGCAGTTGCTGTTGCTGACGTGGATGGTGATGGGCGGTACGACATTCTTTTCCTAAACCAGGTTGGTGGTAACGAACTCTGGAAAAACCTTGGCGGAGGCAAGTTCAAGAATATCACGGAGGAAGCGGGAATTGCTTTGCCGGGCCGCGTCAGCGTGGCTGCGGCTTTTGGCGACATCGACAACGACGGGGATCAGGATCTCTTCGTTACTACCGTCAGAGGAGGAAACGCGCTCTTCGAAAATGACGGTCACGGGCGATTCCGGGATATCACGGTGGAATCGGGGCTCGGGCTCGTCGCCCATTCTTCCGGGGCATTTTTCTTCGATTACGACAACGACGGATTGCTTGACCTGTTAGTATGCAACGTCGGCAAATACACAAGCGATGAAAAGGGGCCGAATGGCGAGTACGCGGGAATCCCAAACGCCTTCTCGGGCCATCTCTATCCGGACCGCTACGAACACCCCGTCCTTTACAAGAATATGGGGCACAACCACTTTAAGGATGTAACGGCAGAAGTAGGTCTCGAACCGCACGGATGGTGTGGAGAGGCGAGTTTTGCTGACTTGAACGGCGAAGGCTGGCCGGGCATTTTCTTTCTGAACATGCAAGGACGCAGCCATTACTACGAAAACTTGGGAGGTAAAAAATTTATAGAAAAAACCGACGAGTACTTCCCCAAGACCCCTTGGGGCGCGATGGGAATCAAGTTCTTTGATTTTGACAACGATGGCCGCACGGATCTGTTTATCGCCGACATGCATTCCGACATGAGTGCCGAGCCCGGCCCAGAAAATGAAAAACTCAAATCTAAGGTTACCTGGGACGAGTCCTATCTTCAGGGAAAGCAGAACGACTTCATTTTCGGTAACGCCCTCTACCACAATCTTGGGAAAGGCAAATTCGAGGAAATCTCCGATCGCCTCGGTCTGGAAACCTATTGGCCTTGGGGACCCAGCGTCGGCGATGTCAACGCCGATGGTTGGGAGGACGTGTTCCTGGCATCGGGCATGAGTTACCCTTATCGCTACGGCATAAACTCACTCCTCTTGAATGACCACGGCCAAAAATTCTTGGACTCCGAATTCGTTCTCGGCATTGAACCCCGCAAGAAGCTGTACACACCGTGGTTCGAGATTGACTGTTCAGATCCTCAAGAAGTCCGGGCGCAAGCAAAACTGGACAGTAAGGTTTGCGTTGGTCAAAGCGGGAGGTCCATCGTCATGGCCCCTCGCTCCAGCCGCTCTGCCGTCATCTTTGACCTCGACAATGACGGCGATTTGGATATCGTGACCAACGACTTCAACTCCGAGCCGCAAGTGCTGGTCAGCAACCTGACGGAACGCGGAAAGATTCGTTGGCTCAAGGTCATTCTCAACGGAACCGTTTCGAACCGAAATGGGATTGGCGCCACGGTTCGCGTCTATGCGGGCGGACAAACTTATTTCCGATACAACGACGGAAAATCTGGCTATCTGGCGCAAAGTGTTCTGCCGCTCTATTTTGGTTTGGGAAACGCAGCGAATATTGACCGAGTTGAAGTCGACTGGCCGTCCGGCCGCAAGCAAGTTTTGGCGCCCGGCGTGCCAGAAAACCAGACGATGACGATCACGGAACCAAAATAAGCGAGCGGGTTTGCTTTTTATTCCAGCCGGCAGCTTCATCGGGAACGCCGCGACTTGCCTTGCGGTGCCTGCCGGTGGCCGGATACCCCAGAGCAGCCCTTAAATCCATGATCTCTTTTTTTTCTGATCTCTTTTTTTTCTTGACAACATCTTAAAAACGGATGTAGCCTCCGTTCGATCGGGCAAGTAAACGTTTGCTCAAGAAGAGCCAAGTACGCGTTTTCTCGGGGTGCCTCTTATCTTCTTCGCCTGGAATCGGGCATTTGGTGCGCTGCCCAAAATCGAGGAGGGGCTGTGACTAGAAGTTGCGCTCGTCTCATGTTTGCGCTGCTTGCCATTTCTGTTTGTGCCCGCTACTGCTCTGCTCAATACAGCAGCAGCATTCAAGGTGTGATCACTGACTCGAGCGGAGCCGCCATTGCGGATGCTTCCGTAGAACTGCGCAACCTGGATACTGGAATCAGTCTCACCACTACCACCAGCAGTTCTGGGAATTATAGTTTTGCGAATATGGCTCCGGGTCGATATGTGGTCCATGTGACGGCTAAGGGGCTGCAGACGAAAGAAGTGGCGGTCACGTTGGATACCGCCGAAATACGGGGCACGAATATTACCCTGGGCGTTGCCGCGGTCAACGAATCTATAACCGTGGCCACCGAGCAAACTCTACCGATCGATACTGACGACAGCCGTCTGCAGACGACCTTGGATGGGCAAGCTGTGAGGGAACTCCCGCAAATGAATCGCAATCTTTGGGATGTGCTCAGTGTCACTCCGGGCGTTGTTGGCACGGGCACTCGCGGCGCCGGGGCGTCTCCGGGCGGCGGCTCAGATAACTTCGGCACGCAAACTCCCCAAATCAGCGCCAATGGCCGAAGTTACACCGGAAACGTAGTCTATATTGACGGCATGAACGTAACCAGTCCCATCCAGAATGGCAATCTCATCCTTTCGCCGGTTCCCGACGCAGTGGCGGAGGTGACCCTTCAGGCCAACTCCTGGGATGCGGAAAACAACCTGGGCAGTTCCGTCGTGGTACAAGTCACCACCAAGTCGGGCACCAACCGCTATCACGGCACCGGCAGCTTGCTGTACACCAACCAAGATCTGCAGGCCAATCCGGACTTCTTCTCCCCGGTCCGCTTCCAGCGCAAAGATCTCTCTGCCGCGCTCGGTGGTCCAATCATCAAGAACAAACTGTTCTTCTTCGCAGACGTGGAAACCCTGTGGTCCAAGACTCCTACCTCTTCTAGTTTGGCAGGTTCCGGAACCACTTCCACATACTGGGAAACCCCCGAGTTCGATTCTTGGGCGACGCAGAATTTCCCCAATACTACCGGTACTCAGGTTCTCGCCCTTTACCCGGCTTCCAAGTTTGCGGTACCCAACGGAACTACGAAAACAGCGGCCCAGTTACTTGGTGGCTGCCCGACCGGCCAGAGCACTATTGCCATCACTGCAACCGTCTCGGTCCCTTGCAGCCTCCCCGTCTTAAATTTCGGGAGTTTTTCCGCAGCCCCCATTTACAATGCCACGCAATATAACTTCCGCGGCGATTGGTATGCCACTCGCAAAGATCGCGTCTATCTGAGCTATTACAACGATTCGTTTAATCTCGGCCAGCCTGCTTTTCGCGCCGGCTTGAGTGCCGAGGACATTATGCGGAATCGCTATGGCCAGATCGACTATACACATACCTTTGCTCCAACCGTGCTTCTTGAAGGTAGCTTCGCCTTTGCCAGCGTCGGTGGTGCCAACGGTCAGGACGCCGATCTTAAAGTCCCCGTGGTCTCCATCCTCGACGGCACGCAAGGTTTCAACGTTGGCGGCGGCTGGGGCCCGGGCGAATTCCGCGGCCCCAACTACAATTGGCGCGCTGTCTTAACGTGGGTCCACGGCGCTCACACCTTCAAGTTCGGATACGACGGTGACCATGCCATTGAACACGGCGACTTCACTCCCGACAACGTCCGGCCCGGCCTGACCTTTAACACCTTGTTTGACTTAGTACAAGACAACGTAAACCAGTACACCTTTAACGCCTACGACCCCCTTACCGGTGGCGCCGGAAAGGTGATTTTCGGCGGACAAGAGAACCCTTTTGGTTTCTTCGCTCAGGACAACTGGAAGGTAAAACCGAACCTTTCTCTTACTCTCGGATTGCGCTGGGATGACTTCACCAATCACACCGCCTGGGGCAACAGCGGTTTCCAGTTCGACAGCCTTCTCTTGGGCAGTGGTAGCACTCTTCCTGCCCAGATCGCGGCGGCCAGAGTCACAACCGTCAGTGGTGTATTTTCAGGAAGCCAGGTCAACTACTGGAGCCCGCGTGTCGGTGTCGCTTGGGATCCCTCCAGAACTGGTAAGTGGAGCATCCGCGGTGGCATCGGCGTCTATCGTGATTGGGTAGTCCTCGGCCAGAGCGTCGACGAAATGCGTACCAATCCTCCTGGACTCCTCTCAGACACTTTCACCAGTACAGTGACGTTCAATGGTGTCACCACTCCTCTTGGCAACTATTTCGCATTGGCCAAGTCGGGAAGTTATCCCTACAACTTCCCGCTGCCCCCGATTCCAGCCGGTACCATTAATTCTGCGGGAGCCGTCACGGGAACTACGCCCAATGTCTTCTCTCTGGCACGGAACCTCGTTCCGCCCCTCGCTGCAAACTACGTTATCGGCGTCGAGCACCAGATTCCCTGGAAACTTGTAGTTGGTGCAAACTACTCTGGGTCTCGTTCGTTCGACGGCTTGGTCGGTGCTAACGTAAATAGTTTCTCTGGTGGGGCCGTCCTTACACCCAACGGCTCAGGTGGATTCAACGAAACGATCAACCGCTTGAACTCCAACTTCGGGCCGATCAACTACGTCACCAACAACAATCGCGCGACATACAATGCCATGATCCTGTCCCTTCGTGGGAATCCGACCAGCCACCTGAACTTCCAGGCTTCATATACGCTCTCTAAAGCGCAGGACTTTCCGGAAGCCAACACCCGCTTTGACCAGGATGGCGGCTTGAATGTTCCTGACCCGAACGCCTACTTCAATGACTTCGGCGCCGCCAATTGGGATGTTCGCAATCGTTTCTCACTCTCGGGCGTTTATACACTGCCTGGATTCTCTAGCGGGATTGCCAAAGTGCTGACCTCCGGATGGTCTTTGAGCAGTATCGTCGTCGCTCAGTCGGGTACTCCGTTCTGGGTCGTCAACACGAACTCCCCAACCGCGCCTCAAAACCCAGGCGACTACAATCTTAACGGCACGAACTACGACATCCCGAATGCGCCAAGCTTCGGTTGCAACGTTCCCTATAGCCGGTCAGCCTACAAAAACGGGCTGTTTCCAGCATCCGACTTCTCGGCTCCGACGGCTGGCACGGAAGGAAGTGAACTGCGCAACTGCTATCGCAATCCGGGCTTGGTCAATGTGGATGCGAGCGTGGCCAAGAACACGCGCTTCCCGTGGCTGGGCGAAGCTGGCAATCTCCAATTACGCTTCGACTTCCTGAACGTCTTCAACCACTCTAACCTCGGGCCGGTTGACGGTAACATGGCGGACGCGACTTTTGGGAAAGTAACGTCCGCGCTGCCAGCTCGGCAGATCCAACTCATTGCCCGAATAACCTTTTAATTTACCAGCGGCGCTGGTTTACACCCTGGCTCGGCGGCTTCTCTGCCTAGAGGTTCGGAGGTCCGGACACCTACGTAGCCATTTCTACACGGGAGAGTTGCGCTCAGTGGTTTTTATCGTCTTATTTGATTTAGCGGATGCAAGATCGAGCGTTGATGAACGCGCGCTGAACCGCACAACAGCCGCACCGCTCAAGAGGAGCATTGCGGAGCGTATATTAAGATTGCCGAATGGCTCTGGGAATACTGGAGTTAAATCAAAAGTGGCAGGACGCCACCCCCCGCTTCTGCAAATATTTCTGGTGATATTCCTCGGCTCGATAAAATGTTGCGGCTGGAGTAATTTCCGTCACGATAGGCCGCTTCAATTTGCCGCTCGCTTCCAGCGCTTCTCGAGACTTCTTGGCGATGGCTTCCTGCTCCGGCGAATGAAAGAAAATTGCCGTCCGGTATTGTGTGCCAAAGTCTGGCCCTTGCCGGTTCATCTGGGTCGGGTCGTGCACCTTCCAGAACACATTCAGCAATTGCTCGTAGCTCACCTTAGCCGGATCAAAGGTGACTTGCACAACTTCAGCGTGCCCGGTCTCATCCGTGCAAACATCCTTGTATGTGGGATTCAGCGTCTCGCCGCCGCTGTAACCCACAGCCGTCTCGACTACCCCCGGCACTTGCTGAAAAGCGGCTTCAATTCCCCAGAAGCATCCCGCCCCAAACGTTGCAATCTCTGACATTTCCTTCTCCTGACTGAATCCATTTCTGCACCCAACGATTTCTGCGGCGCAGATAGCTTGTTCCCTTAAGTTCAAGCCATTAGATGCGAGGTCCCCCGCTAAGGTTTCGGCGGGTTGTGGGCGCTAGTTTTCGCGCTTCCACACCCTCAAAACCTCTCCGCGGGCTGTTCATTTCTTCATGACCACCCCCGTCCTAAGATTTCTTCTTAGCCGCGACCGCGTCAAACGTTTTTAGTTTCGCCTGTGCCAGCGCCTTGTACGCGCTGTTCACCGACGCCGACTGCGCGAACGCATCTTTGGCCTCAGCATTCCTCTTCAAGTTGAGCAGTGCGAACCCCAGCCTGTATTGATTCCGCCCGTAGCTCCCGTCATCCGCCTTCAGCAACGGCGAAGCCGCCTTGAAATTGTCCACCGCTTGCGCGTTATCCTTTTTCTGAATATTGACCTGCCCCAAAGAGCTGAGCGCCAGCCCTTTCTGCAGTGAAACCTGCTGTTGCCATTGCTCGTCTGTAACGCCTTCGGGCTTCGCAGCCGTGCCCAGCAGCGTAATCGCTTTTTTGGCCCATGCTTCGGCCTTGTCCAGTTGCTCTCCTTTCTCGCTGTAGTAATCCGAGAGCAAAAGCAGCATTCCTATATTGTTGGGATCTTTGGCTAGAACTCCGTTCGCGACCTCCAACATTTTCGGTACGTTTTGCGCTTGCTGATATGAAGTCGCGGCCACCCCTAGCGCCTGATTCGCGTACGGCGAATCAGGAAAAAGTTCCGCGAAGTGACTCAGCAGGGCAGCCCGCTTTGCGGCGTTTGCGGTCCGGTAAACGCCGAGAAACATGGCTTGCTGGATGTACAGTATATTGTCCTTGTTGCTTTCGAGGGTCGCCCCTTTTTGCCGCTCCCAGTTGTCTGCTTCTATTCCACTCGGGGCGGTTGACGCCTTGAACCGTTGCAGAATTCCCGGCACCTTCTCGCCGTAAGCCATCAGCTTATCGGTGTCGCCCTTCTCGCTGGCCGCGCGAACCATATTCATGGCGTTGGAAAAATTGTCCGGATCGAGCGCAAACAGTTTGTCCCCATACTCAAACGCCTTCTCGTAATTCTTCTGCGCAAGGTAATAAGTTACGTACAAATCGTCGGCCAGAATCGCCATGTCACCTTGCCCGAGCGTCGACAAAAATTTGTCAATAAGCGCAAGCTTCTGCGCCGGATCGGTTGCTCCGTTGATTTCCGTTATCGCGTGGTCAGCGTCCGAACCCGCTGGGATCGGCACATACTTCCCAATCTGTTGTCCGTTTACCGGACCAGCCGCCAAAGTGAAAAAGCTCAGAAGTCCAAAGAACCCCACAATGCGCTTCATGGATACCTCCAATGGAAGGAAATTGCCTGCATCTTAGTGCCGCACCGCTCCCCACGCAAACGAATTCCTTCTCGAAAGCGGCCTCGCCATCAAGCTTCCCGGTTTTCGTCTAGAATGTAGAGGTCTTCGAGGATTTTTGTCGGAGGAACTCGTGACTCTGTTCGCGCCGTGTCTTAATTTATCATCGCGAAAGTTGGTCGCCTGCGCACTGCTCGCATTCTGTCTACTCGTCGGATACGCGCAGCGGATGCCCGCGCAAACCAGAATGAGTTGCCACGCGACGGACACACGCGAGGAAGTCCCTCCCGAAAAGCTTCCACTCCCGCAAAAACTCACCGGCATCGGCAATGCCCACATCCGCATCACGGCGACCCCGGAAGCGCAGATGTGGTTTGACCAAGGCCTAAATTTACTCCACGACTTCTGGGATTACGAATCCGTCCGGGCCTTCGCTCAAAGCGTCCGCGTCGATCCGAATTGTGCGATGTGCTACTGGGGCATCTACCACGCAGAATTGTCTACCCACAGCAACGCCAAGTATTACGCCCAGCGGGCCTTGGAAAAAGCAGCCAGTCTCAAAGGACACGTCAGTAAAGCGGAGCGCCTCTATATCGAGGCGAGCGAGGCATCTGAGGCTGCGGACAAATCCGAGAAACAGGATAAGAACGAATCGAAGGAGGTTCAACTCTATCGAAAACTCGCGAAACACTATCCTGCCGACATGCAAGCGCGCATTTTTCTGGCCGAAGCAGTCGGGGATGGCTACGACGATTCTGGCCAGCCAAACGCAGGCCAGAAAGAAAAGCTCTCCATTTTGCAGAGCGTGTTGCAGGAGGACCCGGACAACTCCGCTGCGAATCACTACTGGATTCACGCCGTCGAAGCCAGTCCCCACCCGGAGCAGGCCCTGCACAGCGCCGAAATCCTGGGCCGCCTCGCTCCAAACTCGGGCCACATGGTACACATGCCCGGCCACATTTTTTATCGTACCGGCGATTACGCCCGCGCGAAAGAATCTTTTGCTGCCTCCATAGAAGCCGATGAGCAATACATGCAGTCGCAACACGTCCAGGTTGACGACGACTGGAACTATGTCCACAACCTCATGTACGCCATCGCCAACCTGCTGGAAGCTGGCCAATTGAACGAAGCTACCGCTCTCTCTGCCAAGGCCAGAGCCGCGCGCGGTGAACTTGAAAACACGCTGTACCCTTGGTCGTCGCGCGACGCCATCTCCCGCCTTGATCCCCGCCTCCCTGTGGCCCTCCGTGCCGCCGATTGGACCACAACTCTCGCCCTTCTGAAGTCCAGCGATCCCCCCGCGTCCCTTCCGAATCTCCAGTTTCTCGCGCGCCAGCTAACTCAATTCGCTCTCGGCATGCAGGCCCTCGATTCGCATGACCTGTCTCGGGCAGAAACAGCCTCAGGCCAGTTCGATGCCGAGCTCTGGCGAATTTCTCAGCGCCTGAAAGACGAAGAGGACGCCAAGTCCAAAGAAAAAGACGAAAAATCGCCGGACGCGGCAGCCCCAAAACTTCAATTGATGCCGGACGCGTGGCCACAGCCGCTGGTGAGCAACCTATCCATCATGTCTCTGGAGCTACGCGCCGGCCTGCTCATGGCCAGGAAGCGGAACCCCGAAGCCAAAAAGCTCTACGCACAAGCCGCCCAAGAAGAAAAAGCACTCGGCTATCACGAACCTCCCGCTTACGTTCGGCCCGTCGGAGAAACCGAAGCGGCGGCTTTGCTCGCCGCCTCGGACTGGACCGCCGCAAGGGCCGCCTACAAAGAAACACTCGTCGAGCGCCCCCGCTCCGGCTTCCCGCTCTACGGCATCGCCATGGCCAGTGAACAAGCTGGCGACACCACAGCAGCCGCTGCCGAGTACGCAGACTTCCTGGCCGCCTGGAAATCCGCCGACTCCAATCTTCCGCAACTAACTCATGCCCGCGACTACCTCGCCTCTCATAAGGCAATCGCAGACAACAAATAACCCAACGTTCTCACGAGAATCTCGCCGGTGCGCAGCACATATCGGGCCCTCGGGTCAGATCGTCGAGGATTATTCGGCTCGAGGTTTGGACCAGAACTCGGCAGAAGTCATCACAGGCACAATTTCAAACTCGACCAAATCCTCCCAGCGGCCAACCCAATCCGTCAGTAACTCCCCACGATCCGCTTCCATAATCTGAAAGCAACGCCCGCCCACGGCATCCACCCAGCTAGAGTGATAGGCGACGCCAACAGGCAACATCCGTCCGTAGCGTTCGAAGCGCTCGCCAATCAGCTTAGCGTCGCGGTCTTTGAAACGCTCAATCACCATGAACAGCATCGCCCGAGTCTAGCCGATCCGTCCCCTGCAGCGAAACCAGTCCCGTCCAGGCAGTCCGTCAGATTTGACGCACCGCGCATTTCGCGAGACGATAAAAGTTTTGGCGAAGGGCAAAATTGGATCTAGGGCTTCAGGGCCGCGTAGCTATCGTCGCGGCCGCAAGTAAAGGACTTGGCCGTGCCGTCGCCGAGGAGCTCGCGCGCGAAGGCGCCAGGGTCGCCATTTGCGCCCGCGGCGCTGCCGAGCTCGAGCAAGCCGCTACCCACATCCAAAAATCCACTGGCCGCGACGTCTTCCATCAATCGGTTGACGTTGCAAACCCCGCCGCCGTCTTTCAGTTCGTCGCAGCCGTCGCAGAGCGATTCGGCCGTCTAGACATTTGCGTCACCAATTCCGGCGGCCCACCGTCTAAAATGTTTGCGGACACGAATCCGCAAGACTGGCGCTCTGCCGTCGACCTCCTGCTGATGAGCACCGTCTTCTTCGCCAAGGAAACACTGCCGCACATGCAAAAGAATAAGTGGGGACGGTTCATCACCATCACGTCCTCCGCCGTAAAACAGCCCGTTGACGGACTGCTTCTTTCTAACTCCATTCGCGCCGCTGTCACCGGCCTCGCCCGCACTCTCGCAAATGAATATGCCGCGTACGGCATCACCGTCAACAACGTCTGCCCCGGCTACACGCGCACCGCGCGTCTCGACAATCTCGCCGCAACCATTTCCGCGCGCACAGGCTCTCCATCTGACACAGTCTTCGCCGATTGGACGCGCCAAATCCCCGCTGGCCGCATCGGTACTCCTCAAGAATTCGCAGCCGTCGTCGCGTTCCTTGCTTCAGAGCGGGCCAGCTACGTAAACGGCGCCTCCATCGCGGTCGATGGCGGCATGGTCAGGAGCCTCCTCTAACGCAATGACACTTTCTCTGCGCCGCTTGCAACTATCCACGCTTCCTGAGAATTATGCGATTGTCGGCCTTTCGCGAGATGCTCAGCTTCCCGCCTGGGCCACGCAAGGCTCTTTTTTCTCCGTCACCCGCACCAGCGATGAACTCTCCATCATCGTCGAAGAATCCAGAGTTCCCGCAGGTCTTCAGTTTCAAGGCGGCTGGCGCGTCATCAAAGTTCACGGCCCATTTATGTTATCGGAAGTCGGCGTGCTCGCGTCTCTGGTTGGGCCTCTGGCTGCCGCAAGAGTCAGCGTCCTGACCATCACCACCTTCGATACTGATTACTTGCTTGTGGCAGGCGAAAATCTCGCCCAAACCGTCTCCGCACTCGAACGGGCAGGGCACTCTTTCAAGAGGAGCCAATCCCAATGAACATCGCACCATTTGGAAATCTTGCTCGTTCACGGTGTCGTTCTGCAACCTTCGGGGTTGCCGCCTTACTCGCGATTCCGTTCGCCACTCTACAGCTTGGCGCCGACGAGCCCTACGCCCGGAACCGCGACTACGACCTCGAACACTCCCGCATCGCGCTGCGCTTCGATCTCGATCAGAAAAAAGTCATGGGCGACGTCACGCACACGCTCACGATCCTCCACGACGCCACCTCGAAAATCGTTTTTGACTCCGCGGGCCTCACCATCCATAGCGCTACGCTAAATAAATCCGCCGCCAAATTCGAAATCAAAGACGACAAGCTCATTATCCCGCTCACCACCGCCGCCCACGCAGGCGAAAAATTCGATATCACCATTCGCTACGAGGGCAAACCCACGAAGGGCCTCTACTTCATCCTTCCCGACAAGGATTACCCCGACCGTCCCAAGCAAGTCTGGACCCAGGGCGAGTCCGAGGACACGCGCTACTACCTTCCGACCTACGACTATCCCAATGACCGCCTCACCACCGAAACGATCCTCACGGTCCCCGCCTCCTGGATCACAGTTGCCAATGGCAAGCTCATCAACGTCTCCGACGCTGCCAACGGTATGAAGACATGGACCTGGAAGGAATCCGTACCGAGCTCCACATATCTCTTCACAGTTGTCGCCGGCGAATTCGAAGAAATAAAAGACTCCTGGCGCGGCATCCCCGTCACCTACTACGCCCCCAAAGGCCGCGGCGACCGCCTCTCCATCAACTACTCCCGCACTCCTCAGATGATCGAACTCTTCAGCGCCAAACTCGGCGTCAACTACCCCTGGGAAAAGTATGCGCAAGCCATGGTCGATGATTTCGTCGCCGGTGGCATGGAAAACTCCAGCGCCACGACAAACACCAGCAATTCGCTCCAGCATCCCAAACTAGCGCCCGAATTTATCACCGGCGAAGACGGGCTCATCTCCCATGAACTCGGCCACCAATGGTTCGGAGATTTGGTGACCTGCAAAGACTGGGGCGACATCTGGCTCAACGAAGGCTTCGCCACTTTCATGGAGTTCGTCTGGACGGAATCTCACTTCGGCAAAGATCAAGCCGACTACGAAAGGTGGCAAAGCGCCCGCCAATGGTTCGAAGAAGCCAATCTCTACAGCAAGCCCACGGTCCGCCACGACTTCAACGATTCCGGCGAATTTGACGGCAACGCCTACACCAAGGGCGGCTGGGTTCTCTACATGCTTCGCCACCAACTCGGCGAAGACGCTTTCTACTACGGCCTCAAGCACTACCTCGAAGTAAATCGCGGCAAAAACGTAGTCACCGCCGATCTCGCGAAAGCCATGGAAGAAGCCACACACACCAACGTCGACCAGTTCTTCAACCAATGGTTGTACGGCGCCGGCGCTCCCAAATTCGACCTGAGCTATAGATATGACGAGGCGAAGCATGAGGTCGCGCTAACGGTCAAGCAAACGCAAAGAGTAGAAGGGCGCGTCGGCCTCTTCCATATTCCCACTGAAGTCGAAATCACCACGGCCTCCGGACCAAAGCTTTTTCCTATTACGGTATCCCAAGGCAAGGACACCGCGATCTTCACATTTCCAGCGGATTCCGCTCCGCTGATGGTCCTCTTCGACAAAGGAGGCCACGTGCTCAAATCCACCGAATTCCACAAAGAAAAAAAGGGAGTGGCTCTACCAGTTAAAGAACGCCTCCGATCTCGCCGACCGCGCCGACGCTATCAGCGGTCTCGCCAAGCTAAAAGGTGATGACGAAGTCGTCGCGGCGCTCAACAACGCGCTTCTCAACGACAAAGCCTGGGGCATCCGCGCCAACGCCGCCGACGCTCTAGGCCAACTCGGCGGCTCCACAGCCTCCAAGCAACTCCTCGACGCGCTGAACACCGCGAAAGAACCTTGGGTCCGCAATCGCATCGTCTCCTCTCTGGCAAATTTCAAAGACACCCCCGCCATCGTCACCAAGCTGAATTCCATCGCCGCCGATGACAGCTCCTATCGCGCCCGGGCCGCCGCCCTTCAAGCCCTTGGCCGCCTAAAAGCCCCCAACGCACTTGCCACTCTCGATGCCGCGGTCGCTGCCGATTCTCCCGACGGCTTCCTTCGCAACGCGGCGCTTCGTTCCATGGGCCCTCTCGGTGACGACAAAGCCGTCCCTCTCCTCCTCCAATGGTCTGCCCCAGGCAAGCCCATGGACTCACGCAACGCGGCCATCTCCAGTCTCGCCCGCCTCCAAAAAGACAACAAAGACATCACCAATCAAATCGCGTCCTATCTTATCGAGGCGCACTTTTCTATTCGCATGGCCAGCATCTTCGCGCTCGGCGCGCGCGGAGACGCGAGCGCCATTCCCGCTCTAGAGGCCCTGCTCAAGAGTGCCGACCTCAGCATCGAAATGGCTCCGATGATCAAGAGACAGATCGCCAGCCTGAAAGCTCCGGCTGGCGAGAAGCGCCACCCACGCGGCGAAGCTTCCGGGGAGGACGAAACCTCCGAAGCCTCTTCCTCCCCTTCAACAAACGAACCGGGCGCCGTAGCCAAGCGCCTCGATCGCCTAGAACAGCTGATGCAAGAAATGGCCGACCGCCTAAAAACGATCGAAACGCGCCTTCCGCCCCCAAAACAGTAACCTTCCGCAATCCAAAAGCACTACGAGCCCCGGCAAATACCGGGGCTCGTGTCATTTTTCCAAACAGCAGAGTTTGCCCAAACCACTCAATTCTCCGCGCCCTCTGTGTCTCGGCGTCTCGCTGTGTTAAATCCATTTCTCAGGTTTATTCTCTTCCGCCTCCGCCAACAAAATCCTCAGATCCCGCAGATTATTCCCCGTCGGCCCGGTAACAATCGTATCCCCCAACCTCGCAAAATAACTATACGAGTCACTCTCCCGAAACATATATCTTGCATTCAAACCAATCGCCTGTCCGCGCTCCAAAGTCTCCCCATCCGCCACCGCCCCCGCCGCCGGACTATTCCCATCCACTCCATCTGTTCCCGCGCTCAGCACAGCAATTCTCTTCCCGGCAATCCTCTTCACACAAGCCAAAACAAATGCCGCATTCCGTCCTCCGATCCCTTTCCCCTTCACCGGCGAGCTCACTTCGCCATCAGCAATCACCGCCACTCGCTGACCAGGATTCGCCCGACGCACCTCGTCGAGCAGCCCTAACAAATATTCCACCGCCTTCTCCACCGGCCAATCGTCCGTGGTATTGTCGCAACACGCCACAAATCCCTTGGCCTCGGTAGCGTGATGAGCCGGATGAAACAAATCATCCAACCCAAGCAGCAAAGAAAAATGCGCGTTGCGAAATGCAGCGTGACCTTCCTTGGGCGTCTCCGGCATGTGCCCCTCATCGATCCACCGCAACAGCACCGCCGGCAATTTCTTCCTCAACGAAAACTCGTCAATCACGCGTTGCGCGTCCTCAATCGTCGTCGGGTCGGGCAGCGTCGGCCCGGAAGCTAGCGCCGATTCCTTTCCAACAGGCACATCGCTCACGGCCAAGGTAATCTTCATCGCGCGCCCAGCGGCCACCGCCAATCTTCCTCCCTTCACCGCTGAAGCATGCTTCCGGACGGTATTCATTGCCTCGATCGGCGCGCCGCACGTCACCAGCGCGCGATGTAGCTGTCGGACATCTTCAAGTTTCTGCGCAGAGTCCAACGGCAACTCCACCAGTGCCGACCCTCCACCCGACAACAAAAAAAACACAACCGTCTTCTCGTCGCACTCTTTGAGCAAAGCAAGAATGGCCTCCGCCGCCTTCCAACTCTGGCCATCCGGTGTCGGGTGTCCTCCGACGAAGTACTCCATCCCCTCCACGGCATACAGCGGAGGCGTCGGCGCCGAAACCACCCCCTTAAACGCAAACTCCGCGCCTAACAAACTGGCTAATCCCTCTACCATGGCATGCGCCGCTTTCCCAATCCCGATAACGCGCACGCTCCTAAACGCACGCAAATCCACCGTTGCGCCGTCGAAACATAACACCGTCCCCTCGCGCCGCAGTTTGCTCGCCATCGCGAGCGGAATATCGATCGCCGAAATGGTCTCCTGGAAAATCCGGCGGGCAAGAAGCTTCAGTTCCGCCATAGAGTCGCCCGCACTTTATTTCGCCTGCAAAACTTCTGGATTCAAGACATTCGGAGGCCGCTGCCCCTTCAACAGAGCCACCACATTCTCCGCCGCCATGCACGCCATCTTCGTGCGCGTTTCAATTGACGCCGACGCGATGTGCGGCGCCAGCACCACGTTCGGCCTCTTCAACCCCGGATGAATGAACGGCTCGTTCTCAAACACGTCCAGCGCCGCCCCCGCAATCTTTCTGCTTTCCAATGCTTGCACAAGCGCTGCTTCATCCACTACAGCCCCACGCGACGTATTAATGAGGTACGCCGTAGGCTTCATCGTGTAAAACCTTGCCGCATCGAACAACCCGCGCGTCTCCGGCAAGAGCGGCACATGCACGCTCACAAAGTCCGAATCCGCCAGCAAACTCGCCATCCCGCGATATTCCACGTTCAAATCTTTCTCCATCGCCTCCGGCGCCCGC
>Ga0207036_10029_pt1 | contig 27056 bp, 27 predicted proteins | sample Alteio_BWMinCont_78_FD_153284 | JGI IMG/M metagenome (GOLD analysis project Ga0207036, IMG submission 153284) | Enriched cells from forest soil in Barre Woods Harvard Forest LTER site, Petersham, Massachusetts, United States -... | ecosystem: Environmental > Terrestrial > Soil > Temperate forest >... | reverse complement strand
GAGGAGGTGAATAAAAGTGGCGCAAGATTATGTTACAGAGCCGGCCGCCGCCAAGATCGCAATCGTCGCCGATCTGCGTGAACTGATCGGACGGACCGAAGCTGCGATATTGACAGACTACCGCGGACTTTCCGTGGCCGAGCTGACTGACCTACGCAAGAAGCTGCGCGCAGTGGACGCCGAGTTCCGCGTGGTTAAGAACACGCTGTTTAAGCTGGCGGCTGACGGGTTGATGCCCGTAACCGACTTCGACGCGCACCTTACCGGTCCGACGGCGATTGGCTTTGCAAAAAGCGACGCGGTTGGCGCGGCCAAGGTGATCGTCGACTACGCGAAAGATCACAAGGCGATAACCTTGGCCGCGCCAACCGCGTCGCTTTTTGCAAAGCCAATCGCCGTCGGACCGGTAAGGTGCGCGTCAAAGCCGGAGTTATGGCCGGCAAGGTGTACAACACCGAGCAGGTCGTGGCTTTGTCCAAGACCCCCCCGCGCGAGGTATTGATCTCGCTCATGCTCGGATCGCTCAATACCCCGATTACAGGGTTGGTCGGAACGTTGAACGGCATCCTGTCGAACTTTGTCTTTACGCTCCAAGCCATCGCCGACCAAAAGGCCGCAGCGTAGAAGATAGAAGTTAGATGTTAGGAAATAGCGTAACCGGGAGGCCATCGGCCTCTTCAGAAGAAATTTATCAAGGAGAATATAACAATGGCAGATACAGCAAAAATGCTCGAAGAGATTAAGGGCATGACCGTACTCGAGCTCAGCGAGTTCGTTAAGCAGCTTCAGGAAGAGTTCGGCGTCTCGGCTGCGGCGCCAGTGGCCATGGCCTCGGGACCGGCCGCCGAGGCTGCCCCCGTGGAAGAGGCCCCGACGTCGTTCAACGTCGTTCTCATGGCGGCCGGCGAGAAGAAGATCAACGTTATCAAGGCCGTCCGCGAAGTTACGAGCCTGGGCCTCAAGGAGGCCAAGGATCTTGTCGAGGGTGCGCCGCAGGCCGTCAAGGAAGGCCTCAACAAGGACGATGCCGAGGCCCTCAAGGCCAAGCTCGTGGCCGAGGGCGCGACTGTCGAGATCAAGCCTGCCGGGTAAGGCTTGTCGATGAACTCAGGGGCGAGACGCGGCGGCCTTCGCTACGGCGACGACGGCGTGACTTGCCCCTCGGCGTATTCGTGCGAACTCTGGAGCGCCCAACCCGTTGCGGCGCGGACCCACGTGTCCTCATCGTAATAGCCGTTGGCGTCGAACGCGCGCGAACTGCCGGTTGGCTGCGCTGGGGCCGGTTTGCTGGCGTGCGCGCTGCATTCGGTGATCACCGTGGCCATATTGCCGTTGAACGATGCCTTCAATATGTCCGTTGTAACCGTGATCGTGGCGCCGGCATGATACAGCGACACAAATAAGGAATAGAGCTGACGCGTAATCGCCCCCTTGCTCAGTATTCCTCCCGTGACAGCCGTCGACGTGTAATCGTCGGTGGTATAAGAAAGGGCCTCCGCGACGTCCATCCTGCACCAGCCGTAATCTTGGTAGGCATAGGCTTGCCTTATGAATTTGAGATCGGCCGCATGCGGATCAGAGCCGTGTCGGTGCGTTTTCGATGCCGTATGCGCCAATGTCGGCCCGAAGGCGGCAAGCAACAATACCGAAGCGAGAAAACGAAGTCGCATTTTTTCCTCCTTATGTCAATAATGGCCAAGGTTTCCCCTATCGAGCCCACAAATGAACCCTGGATACCGGCATTCGATGGCGAGCAACGCGTGACACTGGGTCTGTTCTGTTTCGGTCGGGCAATTTCCTGCCTTATAACCGCAAGGCGATGAACCAAAGTCGCTCAGACCCGCCGGAGCACCGTCCGTCAAAAATGTATGTCCAAATGGTCCGGTTTAAAGGAATATTAAAGGCAGTGCCGGTAGATTTGCGATTCTTGCCCGGTCTGGCCTATAATATAACGTTCGCGCGCACAGGCACAATCGTAATCGGGTGAGTAAGCAAGATGGCCGATGAAAAAGACCAAGAGTCCTGGCTGACGGAAAGAGCGACCGCTCAGAACAACTGGGCTCAAGCCAGATCGGACCACGCGACTGCCATCACCCTGCACGATGCGGGCATTTACTATGCCGCCGTCTTTTTTGCCCAGCAAACCGCCGAAAAAGCCCTTCGGGCAGCGTGCATCGTCCGACTGCAACGGAACCCGCGCGGCCACAATATCATACAGAGCGCCAATGCGCTCAACGCGCCCCTCGGTGTCATGAATGCCGCCGCGGAGCTCAACGCGGACTTCCTCACCGCGCGCACCGTCGAGGCGGCCGAGGGTATACCTGCCCAAATGTACGACCGCGAGTCGGCGACTGTACATTTGGATGCCGCAAACGCAATCCTTGAGTGGGTCCGCGACTTGATGTGAGTGTATGGACAGTTCCTACTATCTGGGTCTCGATATTGGCACGAGCGGGACAAAAGCGCTCTTGATTACAGCCGACGGGGCGGTTGCCGCCACGGCGACTGCCGAGTATCCACTTTCGACTCCCCGGCCGCAATGGGCTGAACAATATCCTCTCGACTGGTGGAATGCTGTTTGCCAGGTCTCCCGATCGGTGATAGCCTGCGCGAACATCTCCGCCGGCGCTATCAAGGGAATTGGCCTGAGCGGCCAGATGCATGGATCGGTGTTTCTCGACGCTCATGGCGACGTCATTCGCCCGGCCATCCTCTGGTGCGACCAGCGTACCCAGGCCGAATGCGATTGGATCACGGAGCAGGCGGGCCGGGGCAACTTAGTCCGGTACATTGGCAATCCGGTGCTAACGGGGTTTACCGCGCCCAAGATCGTATGGCTGCGCCGGAACGAGCCCGACGCCTATGCCAGAGTACGCCAGGTTCTGTTGCCTAAGGACTACATTCGCTGGAAGTTGACGGGCGCTTTTGCTACTGAGGTTTCGGATGCCAGCGGGACCGCCTTGTTCGACGTTGGCCAGCGCCGTTGGTCGCAGCCGATGCTGGACGCCGCGGGCATTCCCGCGTCGTGGATGCCCGCGTGCGCCGAGAGCGTCGTGGTGTCCGGCAGCATCACCGCGGACGCCGCTGCGTCGACCGGATTGGCAATCGGCACGCCTGTCGTGGGCGGGGCAGGGGACCAGGCGGCCGGGGCGGTCGGGAGCGGCATTGTCGAGACAGGCATCGTTTCGAGCACGGTCGGAACGAGCGGCGTTGTTTTTGCTTATGCCGACTTGCCCGCGGTCGACCCAGGGCTTCGCGTACACACGTTTTGCCACGCCGTGCCGGGAAAGTGGCACACGATGGGGGTGGTACTCTCGGCCGGCGGCAGCCTGCGCTGGCTCCGAGACACGTTCTATGTCGCGGAATCTGCGTTGGCGAAAGCGTCCGGCGCGGACATCTACAATGTGATCGGGGACGAGGCCGCCGGTGTGACCGCCGGTTCGGAAGGCCTGATCTTTTTGCCCTATCTGACCGGAGAGCGTACCCCCCATCCGGACCCTCATGCGCGCGGAGTGTTCTTCGGCATCACCTTGCGGCACGGACGGCCGCATTTCGCGCGGGCTGTTCTCGAGGGCGTCGCCTACGCTCTCGCGGATACGTTCGATATTTTTAGAGATCTTGGCGTGGCGATAACGCAGGTTCGCGCATCGGGTGGGGGAGCAAAGTCGAAGCTTTGGCGTCAGATCCATGCCAATGTCACCGGGCACCCGCATGTGCCGCTGCATGTCGACGAAGGTCCGGCTCTGGGGGTGGCGCTCCTTGCCGCGGTCGGCACCGGCGCTTATGATAGCGTCGCCGACGCTTGCCGGGCCGTAGTCAGGGTGGGGGAGGCGACCGGGCCCGATCCCGCGCACCTCGATGTCTATACCCATACGCGCGCCGTCTACCGCGCGCTCTATCCAGCCCTCAAGGATCAGTTCGCCGCCATCGGGAACGTCTAATAATAGTTGAGGGTTGACATTATCGGGTATATCGAACAATGAGCGGTAATCCGGAGGTAACAATAGATGAAATTTTTTATTGACACGGCGAATGTCGACGAGATCAAGCAGGCCCATGCCTGGGGAATTCTCGACGGTGTCACCACCAATCCCAGTCTGATTGCACGAGAGGGCGTGGAGCACAAGAAGCGGGTGATGGAAATCATCGACGTCGTCGGCAACCTGCCGGTTTCCGCCGAGTGTATCGAGACCGACCCCGAGAAGCTGATGAAGGAGGCGGCCGGCATCGCGTCCTGGGCGCCGAATATCTACGTCAAGGTTCCCATGACGGCCAATGCGATGGAGGTGGTCAAGGAGCTTTCGCCGAAGGTGAACTTCAACGTCACACTGATCTTTTCGCTGCCGCAAGCCTTGATTGCCGCCAAAGCTGGGGCGTCGTTCATCTCCTTCTTTGTCGGCCGCATCGACGATATCGGCAGCAGCGAGGCCGCGAAGAACATCATAGACGCCGTCCATATGGTCGAAAACTACGAGTTCCCGAAGAGTCCCGAGATACTCGTCGCCTCAATTCGCAGCCCCATTCAGGTGGTGGAATCGATCAACGCCGGCGCGCATATCGCCACCATACCGTACAAGACCATGGAGCAGCTTTTCCACCATCCGCTGACCGACATCGGCATTAAGCGGTTTTACGACGATTACCTCAAAGCCACCGGCAAGGCGTAGCGCCACTCAACACCGGCCCCTCTCCCTGTCCGCGCGTACCCCGGTCTGTCCCGGACCGGGGTGGGGTGGTGCCGGCCGCCGAAGCCCGTCTACTCGGCGCATAGACGGCATGGATTGAATCCAGCCCCATGAATGAATTCATGGGCTGCCATGGAGAACGTCCTCCGGACGACCGGCGGCGCGGGCGCATGCAGGTCTTCGCTGGCCTATTTTCTACACAGTTTGGCGCGGTCTATTTTCTTACCGGACCGCGTGGCACCATTATTTAGAGTTTTAAAGGTTCGTAGGGCCCTGGCGGCCAGGGCGGCGTCACCGGTTGATGATCCGCCATAATAGTGAATAGTGAATAGTGAATAGTTAAGAGTTGATAGTGCGCTATCCCCCCGTCCACAAGTTACGGTGTTATTATACGTGTCTGTAGGCCGAATCTAAAGAGGCATTCAAAATAGTTCGGCTCCGCCGTTACTTTAAGTCGTGTGTTCATGCGGCGATGGCGCGGTTATGGCGGCGCGGACGTGTGACAAATGCGTGACATCGTGTGCAATTGAGGCGACAAAACGCGAAAATCGGTGACATTTCGCGACTCTGGGTGAAATCTGATGACATCCTGCGACATTATGTGACATGTGCTTGCGGGTCGCAACACACTCGCATATTCACTGTAATATGTAATTTATATTTTATTTTTCGAACTGTCATTGCTATATTTTCAAGGCACGACACGGTGCTTATTTTGCGCCAGGCGAATAAATTCGCGGCTAGTCCCCATGGACGGCATCCACCTAGCTGGATAAAATAGACCGGAGGCGCGGAACCCACCCCGGCTCGTTCCTCGCCTCCCCTCCCGAAGCGGGAGGGGGAAGAGTCTGGCTCGGTCTATTTTCTGAGCGGAAATGCGCAAAGTGCCCCTCCGGGCACTAATATCAGATGAGTCCCTAGGTCTCAACGACAGGGCGCCGCTGCAGTGTCACACGCAGTATCCGCAGCCCGAAAGGCCGCGTGAACCGGTCCCGCGTCCGCCAGATCGCGGTAGGAACAGTAAGCGCGTGCGATGTCGAAACCGCGTCCGGCGTGCCTGGCGCCTTGTCCGGCCCTGATGGGCGCACAAGCAATTATACGCGAATGCGGGCTGGCTTTAAAGGAAATGGACAATGGATAATGGAAAATCCAGCCGCGCGCTGCAACGCTGTCAAGGCCGGCTGCGTCTCAGACTTCATCCGATCTTCGACAACCGGATAGGATGAAGAACCGTCTCCTACGGTTTATTATATGCATGCTTACGGTCAATCGTGTGCTATGCTATTAATAACCGGCCACCGTTCGGCTTTCGAACGGACCAAGTAGTGATCGTTTGGCTGACGCCGCAGGCTTTGACACCCGGCGTGGAGGAGGAGTTGCAATGACAGCTAAGCAGAAATATGATGCGGAGCGCGCAGCGATGGCGCGAGCTGTTGAGGGTGTCGGCCGCACCACCCGTGAGGAATGGCAGCACATGATCGAGATGTATGAGAACGAGGATCCGGAAGCGCCGCTTGTGGAACCTGTCGGCGTTACACAGATGCGCTATCTATCGGCCAACGGCCATAAGCCCGGGAAGCCGTAACCAATATCAGAGACCCTGGAGGGCATTCTTTGGTTCCGTCCGTCGGCGCATCCGGCCGCTATGGCCGGTAGCTAAGCCGCGTCCTCTCGCCAGGCCTTGCTGCTTTCGGGTTATTTCTCCATTCAAGCTCGACCGATAGGGTCGCAACCATAGCTCGGGCTAGCGAGACGCAACTGTCCCACGCCATGTTCGAATCCATCCCCTGAATCGACAGGTTGGCCTCCGGTAGGTATGTGAATCCGTCCTCCTCGTAGCGACCCGGCCTTATGCGGGCGCGGGTCGCCCGCTGCAGTGCTTCGAACGACCCAAGGCGTTTAAAAGCAATTTCGTGGACATGCTTCGCCAGGGTATTCCAGTTGCACCGGATGAGTTCAGATCCCTCGAATTCGGCTGAGACCAGCCGCGTAAAGGCGAGGTCGTGAGGACGTTCGCCGTTGGTCAGGGACGGCGGCTGAGGCTTCGCGGCGGCGTGCTTTGTCGACGCCGGTAGTTTGTAGGGAACGCCGGCATGTGCGGCGTCGGCGAGACGGCTGAGCAGCGAGTCCACGCTGTCCTCGAGCGGTACCGCTAGGGGTCGCAGTTTTTCCATGGTTGAGTCCGATAATCTCACGACGGGCATCATAATCTTCTCCTTTAACCAGGCAGGATTGGGTCATGTATTTCTTACATTATACCAATCTACGTATTAAACGTCAATATACGAATATGTAACATTGTAACACGATCAATGTTTTCGCGTTTTGGCCAGGTGTCGGCCAATGTGGTTCCCATTGAAACGGATGGTGGCTATCACGACGCACACGGATTTGGTGGCAACTGTGGACGCGATGGACAGGTTGGATGCGCTGATGCGGTATGGCGTGGGCGGTCGCCGGCGGTCGAACCTCACCCTAACCCTCTCCTTGGAAAGGAGAGAGAACCAGAGGTTGTCGGTGGCGTGTCCGGCGGTGGTTGGCGCGGGCGGCAGGGCTGTGATAATTAGGTGGGAGGGTCGGACGGATCGGTCGGATAGGACGAATCGGACAATAGTTAAGATGTGGTCGGTGGTCGGTGACTGGTGTGTAAGCGGCGATCGCCGTTGGGCTCGACGCATGGCACACGCGGAGCTACGTGATCGCCTTCCCGATACATCGCCCGGCGTTTCATTGCGTCGTGATATGGGTAAATTATGAATTAGACTCCCTGGCTACGCTGACATGAAGCACAGATGTCTCACCGAGACCATGCGGAAAAGCAGCCGCATAGGGTTCCGGTCTCGCGCTGGCGAAGAGAAGACTGAGGCGCTCATGGAAGCCCAAACGGCGGTAGTGGTAAATGTAGACGACGATCCGGCAAAGCGTTACAGTGTTACGCGCATTCTGCAGCGTGCCGGCTACCAAGTGATCGAAGCGGCAACAGGCCAGGATGCCCTTATCGCGGTTGAACAACAACCGGCCCTCGTGATGCTCGATATCGGGCTGCCCGATATGTCGGGGTACGAGGTGTGCCGGATCATTAAGAAGGACGACCGCACCTCGTCCATCCCCGTTCTGCACATGTCCGCCAGCTTTACCGAGAGCGAGCACAAGGCATTTGGCCTCAACCTCGGGGCGGACGGTTATCTAACCCATCCCGTGGAAGCGAACGTCCTGTTGGCAACGGTGAGGTCGCTGATTCGCATGCGCGAGGCAGAGGCGGTGGCGCGCGCGAACGCTGTTGCGCTTGACGAGGCATATCGGGAGCAGAAGCGCATCGCGGAATCGCTGCAGCGGTCGTTACTGATTAGCGTCCCGGAGGACAAATTTCCCGGAATCACGGTAGCCACCTTCTACGAAGCGGCATGGATAGAGACGAGTGTCGGAGGCGACTTCTACGACATTTTCCGCGTGCCCGGCGACCGCGTTGCCCTCGTGGTTGGGGATGCCACAGGCAAGGGGCTTGCCGCCGCGACTCGAACCGCCGAGGCGAAGTTTGCCTTGCGCGCATATCTGCACGAGCACGCCGACCCGGCACTGGCGCTGTCTCGTCTTAACCACTACCTGTGCGACGCCTATGGTCTCGACCACGACTCGGACTCGGTTGTCGCCGTTGCCATCGGACTCATCGACGTTGCCGCCGAAGAGGTATTGTTTGCGTCGGCCGGCGCCGAGCCTCCGCTTATCCTCAGCCCCGGCATGACGAGCCGCCCGGCCAACACGGTCGGTATGCCGGTCGGGGCGTTTCGCGAGGCGGAGTACGCGAATGTAGCCATGACGTTCGGCCGCGGCGACACCATCCTTATGGCGACGGATGGGATTACGGAAGCGCGGCGCGGCAAGGAATTCCTGTCGTATGAAGGCATGGTCGCGCTGGCATTACAGCAACTGGGTGGCTCACGGTCGGTGTACGAAGAAGGACAGGCGATGCTCGAAGCCGCGCGCGACTTCGCCTGTGGCAAGTTTCACGATGACGTTTGCATAGTACTCGCGCGGCACGCATTACGCAAGATCGATCATGCCAAAAGGAGCCACGAATGAAACAGAGCGGCATAAGCCGATTTCCGGAGCTGCTAGAGAAGCACGAGCAGAAGCTCGTATTGGATTGGACGCAAGAGCTGCTCAAGCCCGGTAGGCTGCGGAGCGACCTCATCGGCCAGTTAGAAGTGAGAGAACAATGCGCGGAACTCCTGCGCCTGATGACCGCGGCGACTCGGTCGGGCAACGTTACGGGAATAGATGCAGCGGAATGGCAGCCCGTGCGGGACATGCTCGCGAGCGTTTCCAGGACGCGCGCTAAACAGGGCTGCACGCCGGTAGAAGTCGCTACGTTCGTCTTTTCGCTCAAGAGACCGCTTTTCGCGCTCTTGCAAGAGGAACTGTTGAATGAGCCGTCTGTGTTTGCCGCCGAGGTTTGGTCGGTAACCGAGCTGCTGGACAAGCTCGGCCTCTTTACGACCGTGGCGTACCAGAAAAGCCGTGAAGACGTCATCTTGCGGCAGCAGGAAGATATGCTTGAACTGTCCACGCCGGTTGTGAAGCTGTGGGACGGCATTCTGGCGCTTCCCATCATTGGAACGCTCGACAGCGCGCGTACGCAGGTCGTCATGGAAAACCTCCTCAAAGCGATCGTGGACACCGGAGCGGAAGTCGCGATTATCGACATTACGGGAGTGCCGACCGTCGATACCCTGGTGTCGCAGCACTTGCTCAAGACTGTGGCGGCCGCGCGGCTGATGGGCGCGGACTGCATTATCAGCGGCATACGGCCGCAAATCGCGCAGACCATTGTGCATCTGGGCGTGGACCTCGCCGAAGTTGTCACCAAGTCGACGCTGGCGGATGCCTTCACCCTGGCCCTCAAGAAAATGGGCGCATCCGTTAACCGGACGGCGCGGTAATGGCGGGAGAAGACGTTTGGAACGTATACCGATACTAAAGATGGGAGAGTTCCTCCTCGTCAGCATACAAGTGGACGTGCACGACCGGTTGGCTCTTACGCTGCAGGACGACCTCACGAACCGCATCGCGCGGACGAGCGCCCGCGGGGTGCTTATCGACATCTCCACTCTCGATATGGTCGATTCGTTTATTGGACGCATGCTGGGCAATATTTCCGCCATGTCGCGGGTTCTCGATGCGGAGACGGTTGTTGTAGGCATGCAGCCCTCCGTGGCAATCACCCTCGTCGAGCTGGGACTCACCCTGCCCGGTGTACGCACGGCATTGAATGTCGACAAGGGCATGGCAATGCTGCGCGCGTCGCTTGTGGATACGATAGAGGAGCGTCCGGATGCCGGCCGTGAAAGTTGAAATGCTTCCGATACAAAGCCAATACGATCTAGTGGACGTTCGGCGGGCTGTGCGGACCCGAGCGGCCCACATCGGCATGAGTATACTGGACCAAACTAAGATCGTGACCGCAGCCAGCGAACTGGCGCGAAATGCGCTCGTCTATGGCGGCGGCGGAACGGTGATGCTGGAGGAACTTGAAGACGGAATGCGGATATGCTTGCGTCTCACGTTTGAGGATCATGGTCCCGGTATTCCCGACGTCGACAAGGCGCTCACGGATGGCTTTACGACCGGCGGCGGCTTGGGCCTCGGGCTAGGCGGCTCAAAGAGGCTCGTGCACGACTTCGAGATCAGCTCGGTCGTAAGTGAAGGGACGCGCGTCAGGGTTACTCGGTGGAAGTAGGACGTGTCATGAGACATTCAGTTGTCATGCCCATCGCGGATTCCAGCCACGTGGGCGAGGCCCGCCGGATAACCGCGCGGTTTACCGCCGATATGGGCCTGCCAGAGCGTGAGCGGGGCCTCGTCGCGCTCATCGTAACGGAACTCGGCAACAATCTCGCAAAGTATGCTAGAGACGGGCAGTTGGTTATTCGCGCGCTCGGCGCCCAGCCCGACGGTGGCATCGAGATACTATCGCTCGATACAGGTCCCGGTTTCCCGGATGTCGACAGGCGCGTCGCGGACGGTTACTCGTCCGGTGGCACACCCGGCAACGGCCTTGGGGCAGTCCGGCGTTTGTCGCGGCAGTTCGATGTTTACTCCGCGCTGGGAGCCGGCACTGCCGTCATGTCTCGGGTCGTTCCCGCGGCGGGCACGGCGCGCCGGGCCGTGGAGAGGCTTCAAGTTGGGGCCGTATGTGTACCGCTTCAAGGACAGGATCAGTGCGGTGATTCTTGGGTCGTATTTCAGGATGCTTCACGCGCTATATTGATGCTTGTGGACGGATTGGGACATGGATCGCTCGCCGCCGCCGCCGCCGACGAGGCGGTTCGCATATTCGATGCCAATCGCGGAGAGTCCGCCATGGAAATCCTCGCGCGCGCGCATCTCGCGCTTAGAAATACCAGAGGAGCAGTAATGGCCGTGGCGGAAACAGATCTCAGCGACGGCAGCGTGTCGTTCGTGGGAGTGGGGAATATCTCAGCATGCCTCATCGAGGACGGCCGTCGGCGGCATATGATCTCAGTCAATGGGACAGTCGGATTTATCGCAAAGCCAAGAGCGTTCGCATACACGTGGCGGAAGAACGCAGTGATGGTGCTGAGTTCGGATGGAGTAAGCACCCGTTGGCAACTGGAACAGTTTCCAGACTTGCTCGGCCGGCATCCGAGCTTAATAGCCGGCGTGCTCTTTCAAAATTACGCCGGACACCGGGACGACGCGTCCATACTCGCCGTTCGTTGGAACACATCATAGAACATGCCGACAATACTGATCACCGTTGACTTGCGGTTCGAGCACGATGTCGTCCTAACGCGGCAGCGAGCGCGCCAGATAGCCGCGTTGCTGGGGTTTGAGGTGCTGGACCAGACGCGTATCGCAACGGCCGTCTCGGAGCTTGCGCGTAATGTCATCGCGTACGCGCAACGCGGCAAGGTTGAGTTCTCCGTTGAAAGAACCGGCAATCCGGCGCTGGTCGTCCGTATCGACGACGAAGGGCCCGGCATCAGCGACCTGAGGACTGTGCTGGATGGTCGGTTCATATCCCCTACCGGCATCGGCCTCGGAATCGCCAGCGCCAAACGCCTGATGGATCACTTCCACATCGAATCTAGCTCGACGGCTGGAACGTCAATCGTTCTCGGCAAGGTCCTTCCAAAGAGCGTCCTGGAGCGCATACCGGAACACATTAGCAACGTCTTAAAGGAACTCGCCAGACGGTCTTCGCAAAACCCCTTCGAAGAGATCAAGTATCAGAACCAGGAACTGCTGTCGCTGATGGAAGATCTGCGCGCGCGCGACGACGAACTTCAGCGGCTCAATCAAGAGCTTGCCGAAACCAACCGAGGCGTGGTCGCGCTTTACTCCGAGCTTGACGGCAAAGCCGGCGATTTACTGCGCGCCTCCGAGCTCAAGACGGGATTCCTGTCCAACATGAGCCACGAGTTCCGGACGCCGCTTGCTTCGATTATCAGTCTGACCGGCATCCTGCTTGACAGGATGGATGGAGAGTTGGCCGAAGAGCAGGAAAAGCAAGTGACGCACATTAAGGGGGCCGCGGAATCGCTGCTCCGGTTGGTTAACGATCTGCTCGACATTGCCAAGATCGAGGCAGGCAAAACGGAAGTCACGCCGAGCGCCTTCCACGTTGTAGACCTCTTCAGCACGCTGAAGGGTACCTTCAAGCCGATGCTGAAGCCGGAGGGCGTTCATCTCGCCTTCGACGAACCCGACGGGATTCCGATGCTCTACACGGACGAGGCTAAGATTTTGCAGATACTGCGAAATTTCGTATCCAACGCGATAAAATTCACGGATTGCGGCAGAGTCACGGTGTCGGCGCGTGCCACGAGTGGTAAGGAAGTTATGTTTTCGGTGGCGGACTCCGGAATTGGCATCGCGCCGGAGCACCAGGAATTCATATTCGCGGAGTTTACGCAGGTGCTTGGGAATCACCAGAAGGGGAAACTGGGCACGGGCTTGGGCCTGCCGCTTTGCCGCAAGCTCGCGAAGCTTCTGGGAGGAGCCGTATCCGTGGAAAGCGCGCCTGGGATGGGATCTACGTTTTCAGCGACCATCCCCTTAGTCTATTCCGGGCCGAATGAGGCATAACGCGGGCGGGTCGTTCAGATGCTTTCCCGTTGAACGACAAGAAGGCAGATGTCGTCGGTAAGCAGTCCGCCCGTGTATGCATGCGCGGAGTCTACGATGGCCTTCCCGATTTCATGCGGTGTTCCCGTTTTGATCGTCCGGCGCGCCGTCTCGATCAGCCGTTCATACCCGAAGAAGTCTTGGCCTCGACGCGCGTCGGGTATCCCGTCCGTGGTCATGAACAACGTGTCGCCAAGTTGAAGAGATACCTCGGCCGTTCCGTAGAAAGCATCGCGATCGATACCGAGAATGAGCCCGTCCGCCGCAATCTCATCAACGACGCCGTCCGCCCGGAGAATAAACGGTCGCTCGGCGCCGCCCGATGCCACTCGTGCCGTGCCGGTGATCGGGTCGATAACGACAAGCGACAGCACGATCAGTGCGTTGTCGGCATTCCCATCGTCGGCATAATGGAAATCGCAAATGAACTCATTCAAACGGTTAATGATTTTGGCGGCATCATTGTACTCGTTCGCGAAAGCCCGCAGGGCGAATGTAACCTCCACGGTGCGGGCGGCCGCCTTCAATCCCTTTCCGGTGACGTCGCCGACCACAAGACAGATGGCCCCATCAGAGAGCCGGAATGCGTCGAAGAAGTCACCGCCAACGAGCGCGTCGCCGGCCGCCGGTTCGTAAAACGAAGCCACGGTGAGGCCGGGAAAGAGTTTCACCGGCTGGCGCCACAGAATTGAGTATTGCATCGCTTCGGCGATCGCGCGATTGCGCTCCATCTCCGCGGTCAGCAATTCGTGCGCAGCCTGCTGCTCCGTGGCGTCGACGATAACGCAGCGGCGCGTTGCGATTGCGCCGTCCGGGGTTCGGACCACATTGACAATGTTGCGCAGCCAGATCGTGCAGCCGTTCGCCGCGGTAACGCGGAAGGTGTATTGACGGCCCTCGTCCGGCTGGCTCACCGCGCGGAAACCAGCCACGGCATCCTCATAGTCGTCCTCGTGGATGATCTGCTTCCAAAAGTCGCTTTCGTTCCATCGCTCAATAGAGTAACCAAGGAAAGACTCCGCTCGTTCGCTCACAAAGGTGAATGTGTCTGTAAGGCCGTCGTATTCGCACACGATCGCGTGCAGGCCTTGAATCAGGCTTCGTAAACGTAACTCCGAATCCGCTGCCATCTCCGCCAATGTTTGCTGGTGGAGGGCACTCAGCACAAGGCGCTCGTTGATCTGTCGTATTTCACCGTTTAGAGCCTGCTCTTCGACGGCGATTTGGTCGTGATCGCTCAAGGGCCATGGCTTGCTAAAGTCCGTCACCTGTATGACGAGGCCGTCCAAGCGTTCGTTTATGCCGGACAGGCTCCACGCCAGATAGCTCTTATAGTTGAGGTCGTGGCTCCGGTCGGAGTCCTGTTGTAGATGATTGACAAAGCTGCTCTTTGCGCCGCCGTACACTCCGTCGAGAAGTTGGAGAACATCGTGGGAGTTGGCGCCTGAGATGGCCGCCATGATGGGGTGGCCAACAATCTCGTCGGCATTCTTATGCTGGAGCAAGCAAAACGCCGAATTAACAAAGTGCAGCTTGTGCCCCGGCCCTTCCGTTATGGCCATGGCGAATGGGGAATTCTCGATGATTTCATGACAAGTAATCATGGCGATCTCCGATCCGGCGTGCCGGTAATGAGTGCCGTGTACTCCGTGAGGCGCTCGCCAATGACCATGCCGTTACCCGTGATGTCGTACTCGCGAATGTCCTTGCTGTGATGTCCGCCGCGCATCTTCACCACTGTGACGATCTTGCGGAGCTGGCTCTCTATCTCGACATACCGAAACAAGAGAATGTCGTCGGTCAGGAACGAAATGCCGTGCGGAGTGAACTGTAGGTCCGTGAAGGACGTGACGACCTCGACCGTGGTCATAATGGTGACCCCGATCCCCGTCAGGGCTCCGACCATGCGATAGAGCGATTCGCGAAAGTCCTGGCGGAACGCCGGCGCCAGGGCCATTTCGAAGCCGTTCATCGAGTCGATCACGACGCGCTGAGCCCCTGTTGCCTTAATGGTATCGAGGATTTCGCGCAACGTCTCGTCGACGGACAGGTCAAGCGGGCGCAAATAGATGACTTTCAGATTGTTTTTGTCGATATCGTCTTGCAGATCCATGCCTAACTGCCCAGACCGCGCGAGATACTCCTCAGGCAACTCTTCAAAAATGGCGATGACTCCGGGCTGGCCCTGCCTTAGGCCCTCCGCTATGAACTGTGTTGCCAGAACCGACTTACCGGAACCGGAAGGACCCGCCACGATCACGGAATCGCCCGTGGGAATGCCGCCGCCCATCAACTCGTCGATGCCCGCAACACCCGTCGACAGGCGCGGTGCATCCATGCGCCTTGGCTGCCTGCTGCCCAAGCTGAAGGTGCGTGGAAAAATCTGCAGGCCGTTACTGGTAATACGGAAAGTGTGCAGTCCGGGGAGGGATGCCTGTCCGCGCAGCTTCATCACCTGCAGCTTGCGCACGATAGAGTTACGCTCGGCGCTCTGGTACAACCAAACAAGGCCGTCCGCGACAGTGAATACAGGGTTCTCGCGCATCTCTTCCACTACATATTCGCCGATCAGAAAGGTCGTGGCTTGCCATGTCGTGAGGTGCAAGGCTAGGCGTTGTACAAACACTTGGAGTTCGTCTTCGGACGTTACGGCCTGGGCATTTTTGCGTAAAACCGTCCGAAAAGAGTCCACGACGACGATCCGCGGATTGGCCGCCTCGACCTCGCGAACGATTCGACCCAGCACGGCATTCAGGTCTCCTCCGATCAACTCGTCGCTCAGGTTAACAAACCGAATTTCGCTTTCCACTTTATCCGGATCAAAGAAACTGTAGGTTTGCTGGTAGCGGAGCATCTTGATCGCGGGCTCGCCAAGAATCGTAAAGTAGAGCGCGGGGCGCGCAGCCGACGCGTTCGCAAACACGATCTGATGCGCAAGCGTGGTTTTGCCCGATCCCGGCGCTCCCGCAATTACGTTGAAGGAGTATTCCGGCAGCCCGCCGCCCAGCACTACGTCCAGATCGGGGACGCCGGTCGGAAGCTTGCCAATTATGACTTTGGGCTGACTAACCATTGTTTTCTCCCGGCCAATCGGCTGCGTCGATTCGTATTACGGTAGGCCACGCGCTGTGCAGCATGCGAACGGTCAAATTTCTACCAATCAGCGTCTCTAATAATTCGATGAGCTTTGCTAGTACAGACACGCATCCATCGAATATCGCTTCGGATACGTTTACGCTGTCAAATTCGCTGAAACTTCCGTCGTCGGATATGCGCACGGATATTAACCAAGGGAAATCGGTGGATGCAAGCTTCACGGCGCGATTTAGAATCGCGCGATAGCCTTGTGCGCCGAGGCGTGCCGAAAGGTGGACGCGCAACTTGTCGAATATGCGCTCGGCTGCGCCCTTCGGCCCATACAAGTCAGAACTGCGATCATGCTCGGTTGAAAACACGAGGGCCGCGAGGTCCCGCGTGGTAGGCATTTCCAGCCCCATAGGGCTCTGTCCCCCCCCCCGAAGCAAATACTCATACCGAAATTATATAGCTGCGATTACGAAGTATTATTGTGAGTAAATACCACTCGTAGCTTCGCCGGGGGAAATTGCTTGCCAATTTAATATGGCGGATTGCTGGCAGTGGCAAGACGACTGTCAGCCATTGAAGCCTCGACGGACATATATCGTGCTAGGACTGCGATCGATGGGGATGTCGAACGGCTCACGCCAGCGCAGTCATAACTTACTTACGTGTATACGTAAACTGTAATATACCAGAAAAAGACAGATTTCCGCTATGGCCGCAATCAGTAATTCTCACGCGACGCTTCATGCGTGGAAACGCATCGACCCGCGACACAGGCGCCGCCTGGTTGCCAGACCGTTCCCGGTTTGGTGAATCTCAGCGGATATTATTGTGTATCGCGCAAGGCATCCGTGCTATACTGCGAGAATAGATGGACACGCCAACGAAGCTGATTGTGGGACTAGGCAATCCCGGTTCCGATTACGAGCGCACGCGACACAATGTCGGGTTCGACGTCATCGACCAATTTGCAGCCGCGCATGGGATCGTAGTCGGCCGTCGGGACTATCGCGGGTTGACGGGCGACGGCAGCATGGACGGCGTGCGCGTGTTCCTGTTGAAACCGCAGACCTACATGAACCTCTCCGGCGAGTCCTTGTCGCTGTTCCTGCGAGTGAAATCTCTGCCGCTATCCGAAATCCTGGTAGTCGCCGACGATATCGCTTTGCCGACGGGCAAGTTGCGATTGCGTCCGGCCGGCTCGGCCGGCGGCCACAACGGGCTCAAATCGATCGTGGCGCACCTTCAATCCCAGGATTTTCCGCGGCTGCGGATCGGTGTCGGCGCACCGCGCGATCCATCCGTGCAAGTCGATTTCGTGCTGGGGCGCTTTCAGCGCGACGAGCGTGAGATTATTGACGAGGCTATCGGTCGGTCGGTCGCGGCAATTGAAACATGGATTACGGCGGGTCTCGAGCCGGCGATGAATCGCTTCAATGGTGAGTGACGGCGCCCGTCGCGAAGCGATGGTGTGTATGCAGTCTCAAGTGCACGACCGGCTGCAAGCCTACCCCCCCGTCCCCCTCCCGAAGCGGGAAGAATTCTATGATATTGTCAAGTCCCGGCCCCATGGGGGCCACCGGTTTTTGTAAAGAACATAGCATAATCTACCAATATCTTAAGCCTTCAGGCCTTTCACCGATGTTGGATTGTGCGCTCGTCTTTGTATCAGTCAAGGATTCACTTCGTCCTTACGGTCCTTGACAGATACTTCGACTTCGCTGGTGTCGCATTTATCGGTGAAAGGCTCTGAGCGGTCAGGCTGGCCAAAAGTGTCCTGTTCGGCGACGCCAGACATGGTTCTTGGCGGTCTTGTGAATATACGGTCCGGATCAAAATCAGTCCTGTTTTTGGCAATCGACCAACAGAGCTTGGCGAGTTTCCTCGCCATAATGGTAATTGCCTCCTTGTGCTTTCGCCCGGAGGCGCGTAGGGTCTTGTACTGTTCCTTGAAAGGAGAAGACTTTGTCCGAAGAGTAGCCTGGGCCGCAACATACAAAAGACGCCTTAGCTCTGCGTCTCCTTGCTTAGTTATGCCAAGTTGGCCCTTGTGTTTGCCCGATTGAGCTACGCCGACGTCGAGACCGATGTATGCTACGAACTGCGCCGGGGTCTCGAATCGTTTGCTAACGAGGCGGGTTGCAACGGCGGGCGCCACAACGGGGCCGATACCGTGCACCTTGCGAAGATGGCTGATAACGTCCCAGAGTTCCGATTCGGTCTTGGACGCCTTGGCTATTTGCTTATCGATGAGCTTAAGCTGTGCTTTAATCGATGCCAATGCCGGCTCCAGCAGCGAACTGGCGTGAGGTAAGGCTTTGGACTGCTGGCCCAGCGACGTTATCGCATTCGTCAGGCCCTTCCTTGCGGACAGTAACTCGTCGACCTCTTGCACGGTGGCGCTCTTTAAGGGATATGGCTTCAGCTCGCGGGATTGCGCAAATAGTGCTAAACCGCAGCTGTCAATCTTGTCAGTTTTGGCCCGAGATTGGACACTCTGAAGAAAGCTTTTGGCTTTCCGGGGCGGAGCCATTAACACCGGCCGTCCCACCGCCGTGGCATATTTGACAAAACCCAGGCTGTAGTTGCCTGTCGGTTCAATCACGAAGGCAACGTCGGAAGGCGTTTTCTCGAGAACCTGTAAGAAACCGGAGTCGTCATTCGAAAACGTACCGCGCCAGGAGGCCTTGTCGCTAAGACGTTTAACAAACGTGCAAACTAAATTGTCTTTGCTGGTATCTATACCAACATGTCCAACAATCTGATCCATTTTACCTGCTCCCATGGCTATCTGCCACACCCTTGCGTTCCATGGACCGTGGGTACCGATCGGATTCTACATTGGTGGTGAGATAGCATATTTCCGAGCATTCTTCCCGGGGCCGTATTGATCGGCAAGGGGTGTAGGCTCTGTTAAATCATGATATCACCACCACCGATACAATCATACAAGGGGTGCCTGCCATGGGGTTCATTCCTATCGATTACATCGCAATACACGTGCCGCATATCGCGACGTCTATGAGAGCGTGCGTGTATTCAACCCGGAGACCTTCCTTTATAGGCACCCCTTTCCGTTTCGGAGAGGGGCAGGGGGAGAGGCCGGCGACTGCGGTATAGTTACGGCGACCTCAGCCATCGTTGACGACGCCGACCAGCATGCACATATCATCACGCGCGCCGTCACGCGAGTACGCATCCACCCCCGCCATCATCTGTGCGAGCGTCCGTTCCGCGCGTCCGGAATTGATTTGGCCGCCCATCGTGGCCGGGGCCATCTCATACTCGCTTCCCTTTACAGAGAGGGTGGTTGTCGATTCTTGTTGCAGAAGTACCTTGAGGCCATCAACGCCAAGCTGCTGACTTCGGCTGGGCCCTATTTCTGTCAACCCGTCCGTGAATGCGACGAGGCTGTCGCCGGCGTCGAGGCGAACGATAACCTCTTGATACTGCGCCATTTCGAACACGCCTAAAACAGGACCGGTGGCGTCCAATTCCTCAATGAGCCCGGTCGCTGCGCGCTTCACGAGGGCGGGCTCCTGGCCGCAATTGACATAGGTGAGCGTGTGCGTCCGTCGATCATACCTCGCGACAAATACGGTTACAAAACCTTCGAGCATGCATTTCTCGACCAGCATGCGATTTAGGCTTACGATCGGCCCGGTCAGAGTGCGCCCGTGATAGAGCGCGAAGCGGAGCATGTTTTTCACCGTGGCCATCTGCGCCGCCGCCGCCAATCCCTTGCCGCTCACGTCGCCGACCACAAGAAAGCTGATGTCGTTATCCAGGGAAAAAACGTCGGCAAAATCGCCGCCAACCTCGCTTTCAGCAAACGCGGGGCGATAGTAATCGGCAAGTTCCATGCCTGGAATGCTGTGCGGGACCTTGGGCAACAAGGCTGCCTGTAGTTCGCTGGCGATCTTATGCTCACGCTGGATTTTCCGGACGGCGTCCACGGACGCGCGCGTGAGCGACGCAACCTGATCGACAAGACTGACATGGTCGCGGCGCCACTCTCGTGTCTCGTCGACCATGCCGATGCACAAGAGCTCAAGTTGATCGGAATCTTCAATGATGGGCACGGCGATCAGCGCGCGCATGTCCATACATCCGAGAGCCCGCGCCATCGCGTGAGACCGCGGTTCCAATGCTAAGTCGGTGACAACCAACTGGGTTACCGCGTTGTCGAAGACCGCCGTCAGATCGGCGTATCGGTGGTCTACTGCGCGCCTGCGGCTCGGCAAGGCACGGCCGCTATTGCGCGCGACACCCCCCACCGGGAAGGTGGCTCCCAGTAACGGACGAAGGCCAGGTCGATGCCATTCGGCGACGATCGTCAAGCAATCGCACGCTGCGTCGATGCGAACGGCGAGGCAGCGATCTGCCGCAAGTGCATGAGCCAGAATCTCTAATGCCGCCTGTTTGATTTCCGTAACCGTGAGCGGCATCCGAATCGAGTCTTGACCTACCCCCGCCCCCTCCCTCAAGGGAAGGGAGTCTTGACTTGGCGCGGTGTCAAGCTTGTGCTCCGAATGCATGTCGGACAAGTTCTGCCTTTCTTGAATTGCAAGATGGGCCATGTGTACCTCCTCATCGATCATGTCGCAAAACACAGGATGATTGCTGGACGGAGCTGGTGACGTCCCAGGCCGGGTGGCTCGTGAAATAACGGGGCGGAAGCCGGCGCCGTTTCGAGTCGAAGGCGCGTGCCGTGGTCTAGGGATGTCGTGACTTGTTGGCCGCTGAATGTATTTCTAATTGTTAATAGACGAGTCCGGACCGCGTTTTGTTCCCAATGCCTGGAGAAACTGCTAGGATTTGCCATTGAGCCAAGCCGCAATTACGCAACAGCCTGTTGCGCAGGTGGGCATCGAACCGGTTTGACAGGTCTGACGCTTTAGTTTATTGCGTTTGTTTCGGCTATTGCGTATAATCGGGTATTATCTTTGGCGTGGAGGGATTGCTATGACTGCGACGACAGAATTGATTCCGCCGACACAACAAGATGCGCGTTTGGCGGCCACGGCAGTAAGCCGTTTGTCGGACTATCTCGACCGACCGGATGATATCAAACTACAGATCGGAAAGGAGGGCAAGCAGGAATACATTGCCATGCCGCAAATGGTCGTGCTTCTTCTGTCGCAAATACTAAAGGAGACCGCGAGCGGGCATGCTGTCTCTGTAGTCCCCGTCGATTCCGAGATGACAACCTCGGAGGCTGCGGATTACCTGAACGTCTCGCGACCGTATGTTATCGGCCTTCTGGAACAAGGCAAAATTCCTTATCACAAAGTGGGTAGTCACCGGCGTATCCGGCTTGAAGATGTCGCGGGATATAAGAAGCGGCAGATGGCGACTTCGTACGCCGCAATGGAAAAGTTGCAGGCGCAGGCCGAAGATCTCAACATGGAATACTAATTCGCGTGCCAAACCAAGTGGTCATATATGACGCATGCGTGCTTTATCCGGCAGGTTTGCGCAGCACGCTCATGTATATCGGGTTAACCGGGCTTGTTCGGGTACGGTGGTCGGAAGCTATCGGTCGGGTTCGCCGTCAAGCATTCTCGCGGATGCTGTCGGGATCAATTCCCATCGTCCTGACCTCGACGCGCGCGGCCTCGTAATCGGAAGCGTCGACGGCGCTGGACAGCAGAAACTCGGCAATGCGCTCGTCGCTGTAGACTTCCACCGGGGTAGCCACCGCTGGACGTTCTTCAAGGTCGATTTCTTCTTGCTTCCGGCGAATGAAATCTTCTGTGCTTAGAACGCCAGCATATTTTCCCATTGCCGAAACGCGATGGCTGGGCTTGGCGGCCGTTGCTGGTTTATTCGTTGGCGCGGGCGGCTTGCGAAGTATTTCAGTCTCGAATAAAGGAATGAGCCGGAACCGTTGGCCGACGAGTTCTGCCTCGTGGCGTTTGATTTCCTCCCATGTGCCTTCAATTACTTGTAGCGCCATATTCCTACCTCCGATTCTCATTATAGCAGATGATGCCGTTTAGCATAGGAAAGCTCCACGCTGTCGGTGCTGCCAAGCGGCATTACTCCACCTCGAAGTCGAAACGGAAGTATTGCGTGCTGGCGACGGGTATGTCGTTCTTCAAGGCCGGCTTCCATGTCCATTTCTTGAGCGCTTCGAGCACGCGCTGATCGATCTCCGCATTTCCCGACGAGCTGCGCAGATAGGGCGTAAAGCTGCCGTCGGCGGCGATCTCGACTCGCACGCGCACCGACGTTTTCAGATCGTCGCTCTTGAGTTCATCCGGGATTTCCGGATACTCCTGGTGACTCGCCACCGCATCCTGTGTCGGCCCGGTCGGCTCCGGCGGCGGAGCCGGTTTTGGCGTCGGCGGAGGTGGCGCGGGGGTCGGCGCCGGCGTGGGCGGAGTCGGAGTCGGGGCGGGCGTCGGCTGGGGCTGTGGCGTCGGCGGCGGCGGCGCGCTGTTGCTGGTTCCCTCTCCGTTGGTCGGCACTCCGACTTTAGCATTGCCTCCCAACGGTGCGGTAAACGCACTCGGCGGTGCGGGTCCCTTCGACGGCGCCGTGATTACGTGGTGGTGCGACGGCGGCGGAGGCGGCGCATGCTTCGGCGGCGGCGTCTTCACGATCTGCTTCGGCGGCGGCGTCACCGGCTTCTTCTTTGGCGGCGGCGGTTTGGGCTTGATCTTCGGTTTGACCGTGACGATGTGCTTTATCGGCGGAGGGAGGAGCGTCACTTGCATCATAATCGGCGGCGCGACGATATGATTGCGGACGAAGCGCGACGCCTCCGACCACAGGATCGCATTGACGATCAGCGACACCAGGAACGCCACGCGCAGCCGACGGCCAATGCGGTCCGGCGGCAAACTTGGCGGTGCGGCGTGTCCGTTGCGCTGATCGGGATCGAGCTCAGGCGGCATTTCCAACTTGATTGGCACGGCTCTAGTCCTCCGGGGCGGTTGCGATGGCAAACCGCGCGATGCCCACCTTGCGCGCCTCATCCATGCAGCTCACCACCAATCCGTGCGGCACGGTGAGGTCGACATTGAGCACGAGATTGACCGTACTGAGATCGACGTTCGGTCCGCCGGCCTTGGCCGTGAGCGTCATGCCAAGGTTATCGAGTGTTACCGGCACCTTATTGACGAAAATGTGCTTGTCCTTATCGACCGTGATCGTAAGATCGTTAGCTTGCTGCTTCGTTGCCGTTGCGGCTTTCGGCAGGTTGACCGGAAAGCTGTTGAGCTTTGTCAGCGCCAGGGACGACAACATGAAGAAGACCAGCAGAAAAAAAATCGTATCGATCATGGGAATGATCTCGATCCGTGTTCGCTTAAGCTCGCGTCGCTTTTGGAATTCCACCGGTTTGCGCCTCCTTGAGCAGTGATTCAGCCTCGCCGCCGGCATCTTGATGATGCCTTTCCTGATGGTGAAGCTCGGTGAGAACGTTGATGAGCCGCGTGACGCCCTGCTCGGTTTCGGACGTGATCGTTCGCAGGCGGGCGGCGAAATAGTTGTAGGCGGCAAAGCAGATGACGGCGACTATCAGGCCCGTGGCTGTGGCATAGAGCGCCTCGCCGACGCCAGCCAGCACGGAATCGTTGGAGCCGTGGTGCTGCTGCGCGGCGATCGCGTTAAAGGCGCCGATCATTCCCACGATCGTGCCAAGCAGACCCAGCAGCGGCGCGCAGGTAGTGGTTGTGTCGAGGACAGGCAGGAGACGCTCCAGCCGCATGAAAAACCCCTGACCAACCTCTTCCACCAGCCGCTCGACTTCGCGCGTCGGTTGGGAGCGATGTTCCAGAACGGTCGCGAGACATGCGGCCAGCGGTCCCGATTCGCCGCGGCATTTATGCAGCGCCTCGTCGAGCCGATTCTTCCGGCACAGATCGATGACGCTCGAAAGCAGCCCCCGCGGGATTGCCCCGAACTGTCGAAAGGCGATGAGCCTTTCAACGATGACCACAATAGCGGCCAGCGACAACGCCAGCAGGGGATACATCACGAACCCGCCGCCGTGGATAAAATGCCACAAACTTTCCATATTGATCCTCAATTTAACGGAAGCCGAAACGGCTGCCGGATAAGACAACGCTCATTGTATCAGAATACTGTATACGCCGGTGTCGCGCTTCAGTTGTCGCCTCGCTGGGCCAAATTTTTGGCCCAACGAGACAAGTGGTCGTATTTAAGTCGTTGCCGCCGCCAAGTGGCATGCGGATTGCTCTGTACGCAGCGCACGTCCCCTCAAGGCAGGCGACGTGGCACCCGCACCAGTCAATACGTCCGTCCAAAGCGACCGGCGTGGCACCCGACCTATCTTCGTGCTAGAACTTTCCGCTGATAGAAAGCAGGACGTTTCGGCCCTGCTCGAATCGGGTGCCGCTGAACCCAGAGTTGAAGTTCAGCACATCGCGCTGGTCGAAGAGGTTCTCGACATCCAGTTCCAGGCCGGCAACGCCACCGATCATGGTTGGGCTGCTGGCCACGCGAAGATTAACCCACGAGTGGGGATTACGCTTGCCGTCGTTAAGAACCGCGCTGTCGTTTGCCGGCCCGTTAGCGCCAGGGACTCCGGGGAGCGGGCTGGCCGCGCTGATGGCGGCGAGAACGCTCGACGATTCGCCGCTGCCGTAGTAGTAGTCGACACCGGCGAAGGCCTGGTTTTTCCATGTGTAGCTGAGGCCCGTGCTGATGGTGTTTCGCTGGTCATGGTCGTTAACGGGAGGGGCAGTGGCCCCAGGCGCTACGGTGCTCGTTCCGCCTGGCTTGGCCATGCTGTTCGCAAACGCCACATACCCGCCGGTTCCCACATTGTTCTTGGGCAGGACGTTGTACGAGTACTCGATGCCATGAATGCTCGCGTACTGGTAGTTGAGCGTCGTGTACGCGCCAATCTGCGTGAAGGGAAGAAGGATACCGGTGTCGTCCTGGTTGCGTATATCCTTGTAGTAATAGGCGAGCTTCATCACCTGGGTCGGCGAAAGCTGCTTCTCGACGCTGGCGTCGTACTGGTTTATCGTTTCGGGCTTGATTGCCTGGCCGAGAGTGGCGCCCTGGGCGAGCGGCGGCTGCGTAAAGAGCTTGTTATACGACAGCCGCCCAAGGAGGGTCGGCGATAGGGCATACGCCATGTTGAGACGCGGAGAAAGGTACGACTGGGTGATGTTGGAAGGGTTCTCCAGGTTCGACGTCTGCTTCTGGTGGTACACGTCGTAGCGAACGCCGTAGTTTACGGTAAATCGCTGAGTTACCGTCCATGTGTCCTGTAGATATGCGGCCCCATAGTAACCCGTGCGGTGTACGGTGACGATCGGGCTGGTAGTTTGGCCGGGATTCATCAGGAATACGGGGTTGTTCAGGACGTCCAGAACCGGTTTGCCCTGCGCATTGGTGTCGACCTTACCGGCGGGGGCAAGGTTGGGGTCGGTTGCGTACAGCTCATCGAGCGCGAGCTGGCTTTGCGGCACGAATTGGTAGCTCTCGTTACCAGTCTGGTCGTCGAAAACGAAGCCTTCTTTGAACGTATGACCGACGCGTGATTCAGTCACGCTGCCCTGAATCTGATTCTGCTGGTAGGACCGGCTCATGTTGGGGTTGTATTCGATCGAATTGTCTATGGTGCTCAACGTGCCGTCGGGATTGAACGACTGCAGGTTGATTGCGGGACTGTTGTTTTTAAGCTGTAGGCTCGATGCGCTTGTGCTGACCGACATCAGGCCGGTGGTGGTGGGATTGAACTCGTGCCGATAGTTCATCAGACCGAAGCTGTTGTTGTCGACCTGATAGATATCCTGGCCGGCCGCCTGCTGCGACGGAAGCACCTCGGGTGCCTCGCCAAGCAGTCCGGGCGGTGTTGTTGGGTCGACCGGCTCGACTCCGTTCCCATCGCGTGCTCCGCCGAAACCATAGCCCTGACCGATGGGCGCGTATTTGCCAGGCAGGCCAGTTCGGTTGGCGATTTCCGTGTTGGCCGGAGCGCTGCTAAGCATCAGACCGAATTGGTCGCGTAGATTCGGCTGGTAATCGAATTTGCTGAACAAAGTGGCCGACGTTTGCGCGTTGTGCGCGGTCTGGTTATCGGGCTGCGGCGGTTCGACGGCATTAGCGGTCGAGCGGTCGTTGATGTCGACGAAGTAGCGAAGTTTCCTCGGAACCGGCCCGCTTGTTTCGTTCGTTAGGAGCGGATCGCCGCCCTGCCCGCCGAATGTAAGGTCACCGTTGTAGGTGCTGAAGCCACCGCCCTGCGCCGAGAAACTCTCGAAAGGCTCGATCGGGCCGGACTTTAAGTTGAAGTTCAGAACCGCGGCGGCCTCGCTGCCATATTCCGGCGCGTACGCGCCCGTTAGGATATCGGCGCTCTGAATAACCTCTGGGCTCAGGAGCTGGCCCCCACGCCCCATCAGCGCGCCGGGCATTTCAGCGCCGTCAATATCGATGGTTGTCGACGCATGCTCGCCACGCGGATGGTCCACGCCGTTAGAAGATTGGACAAATCCGGGATTGACGAGGAGCATTCTTGTCATACTCTGCGAATTGCCGCCGGTAGCCGGATACTTCTGAATTTCGGTCGAAGTGATGTGGTTAGCCGCGGCAGTCTGCGACTTACGGATAAGCTGGCGAGCCCCAACGATCTTGATGACCTGTTCTTTCTTTGCGGCTATTGCGATCGGGACGTTCGTGGTAGTGTCGGCGGAGACAGTGACGGAGCGGCTGTCGTCGTTGTAGCCATCGGCGGCGGTGTCGATCTCCCAAGACCGAATTTCGAGCTCCGGAGAAAGAACCGATCCGTTTGGTCCAGTCGTCATCGTGAAATCCGGGTGGACGCCGGCAGAATCGACAAACGTTACGGTTGCGTTCTGAATCGGTTTCGTGGTGTCTGCGTCGGAAACGGTTACGTTCAGCCGACCGACGACGTCGGCGCGAGCGCCTGGCACAGGGCAGCACCAAAAGAAGGCGGTCAATAGGAAAAAGTAAAGGGTCCTATTGATCGGTAAGTGCAATTGTCTCATTATTGATCTCCTAAGCTTCTGTTGTCCAAGCCGGCTTGTTCCATGCAATCGCAGGTCAATAGGCCATGCTAACGCATGTCATCCGGCGAAATGGTAGACCGAAGTGGCGGAGACGTGATACAATCACATTGGCAATGGGCGTGAT
>Ga0207036_10027_pt1 | contig 27365 bp, 22 predicted proteins | sample Alteio_BWMinCont_78_FD_153284 | JGI IMG/M metagenome (GOLD analysis project Ga0207036, IMG submission 153284) | Enriched cells from forest soil in Barre Woods Harvard Forest LTER site, Petersham, Massachusetts, United States -... | ecosystem: Environmental > Terrestrial > Soil > Temperate forest >... | reverse complement strand
TCGCCGCTCGCGCTTATGGCCTCTGAGCTTCGTAGAAGCTCGTGATCCGTTCCGACTTCGATCCGAAGGCAAGCCATGCCCAGCAATTCGTTTAGAATATCGCCGATCCTGCGTGGCACGCCGGACGCAATATTGAGGATGGTTCCTGGCGCCAGCTCGGGGGCGTTGCGAAGGCAGGCGACGTAGGCGCCGCACACATCACGCACATCGAGAAAATCGCGCAAACTCTCTAAATTGCCGACGTGTAAGGGGGGCGCTTGGCGACCCGCCTCTATCCGAGCAATTTGGCGCGCGAACGCAGGCACCACAAACTTCTCTGACTGGCCTGTTCCAGTGTGGTTGAAAAGTCGCAAGCGAACAACGCGCAAACCATCGTTGGCCAAGGCGCCAAGGGCCAGATCCGCCGCCGCTTTGGTTGCAGCATAGTTATTCATCGGAGCCAACAGCGCTGTTTCGTCCAATGGACAGCCGGATTGGAACGATCTGCCGTAAATTTCAGCGCTGGACGCGAATAACAGATGACAGCCGGGCGCATGCGCGACGACAGCACGACCCAAGTTGAGCGTGCCGTCTAAATTAACGCGCCATGCCTGGGCTTCATCGCGCTTCGCGCCCATGATGGAGGTAATCGCCGCGAGATGGATGCAGGCGTCCGGTCGCGCCTCGCGCAGGACTTGGATGACCGCTTGTTGATCCGTCACGTCCATCCTATTTGTGAATACCTCAACCCCGGGAAACGCATCTCTTAGAAACTGCGAGAGATGACGGCCCACGAACCCGGATGAGCCCGTGATCAATATGCGCTGTGGATTGACCGCAGCCATTTCAGCCGCTCATTTTCGCCCGGTGTCGCTTCAAATCAGCGTCCACCATCTCAGCGGCTAGGTCTTCAAGGGTTACTGTCGGTTCCCAGTTAAGACGTTGCCGCGCCTTGCTAGCGTCCCCCAGCAGCAAGTCCACTTCGGCTGGTCGCTTCAGCTCTTCGCGCGAAACCACATGATTACGATAGTCGAGACCGACAAAAGAAAACGCCAGTTCACAGAAGTCTCGCACGCTAGCGGTCCGGCCTGTCGCCACGACGTAGTCGTCTGGATTCTCTTGTTGTAGCATCAGCCACATTGCGCGGACAGAATCTTTCGCATGTCCCCAATCGCGCTTCGCCTCCAGATTTCCCAAAGACAACTCTTGGGCCAGCCCCAACTTAATCTGGGCGACCCCGTCGGTAATTCGCCGAGTGACAAATTCAATTCCCCGCAACGGGCTCTCATGATTGAACAAAATTCCGGACGACGCGTGCAGTCCGAAACTCTCGCGGTAGTTAATCGTCATCCAGTGCGCGAATAGTTTTGCGACGGCATACGGGCTGCGTGGATAAAAAGGCGTCTTTTCGCTTTGCCTAGCTTCCTGGATCTTTCCGAACATTTCCGACGACGACGCCTGGTAGAAGCGTGCGGTTGGACGAACCATGCGGACGGCCTCCAGCATGGCCACCGCGCCCATCCCAGTTACGGTTCCGGTGAGGAGCGGCTGGTGCCAGGAGGTCGCCACAAAGCTTTGCGCGCCGAGGTTGTAAATCTCATCGGGCGCTACATCTTTGATCACGCGCATTATGCTGGATACATCAAGGAGGTCGCCGTCACGCATCTCAACCTGGCGTTCGATGCCAAGCCAGCGAAGGCGCTCCCCGATGACCTCAGCCGAAGCGGAGCGGCGCAATAACCCAACGACGCGATAGCCCTTTTCCAACAGCAACTGGGCCAGGTAGGCGCCATCCTGTCCTGTGACCCCGGTTATGAGCGCAGTTGGCAACTAAACCTCCGAATACTTTGGACGCCGCGGTAGCAAGGCTAACCTCGCCATATCACAATTCGTACAAGTGATTAGACTAACAGACGATCTTCCCGCTGCTCATGTGCTGATTCCTGTCATCGGCAGAGGTTCCGACGCCAAGGCGAGCGAGCAACATCTCAGCGCTTTGCGCCCAGGTCAGCCAATTCATTCTCGAAGATTGAACGTGGGATTTGGCTTCGTAAAGCTTTAGCCACTCCGCCACAGCTGTCGCCAAGTCGTCAGGCTCAAGACCCTTGAAGTAGAAGACGTGTTCTCCGGCCACTTCTCTGAAAACCGCCAGGTCCCGCGCGATGATCGGGAGACCATGCTGGGCCGCTTCAATGAGCGGTAGGCCAAAACCTTCGCCCTCGCTTGCAGCGATCAGGCACGTGCTGGCTGTATAAATTTTCTCCAGATACTCATCATTGGCGTTGTCCAACCAGAAGAGTTGGACGCCGAGTTCAGGGTGTCGTTTGACGCGCTCTACGAAATCTTGAACCTTCCAACCCTCTTTGCCGATGATGACGAGGTTTGCTCTGATGCCGTTCTTCCAGAGGATTTCGAACGCATCTAGGGCCTGTCGGTACCCTTTCCGAGGTTCAAGCGTTCCGACCATAAGGAACGTCGGAGCGTTGCTCAAATCGTTCAGCAAACGCCCGTCATGGTCCGTTCCTCCCAAGGAGGGAAGCGACTTTCTGATGTCTGCGCCAAGATGGAACCAGTCGATGATAAAAGGGATTGAGCGCGGCTCAGCATGGGCATTGCACCAATCACGGAGCTCTCGCGCGACCGACCGAGAAATGCAAATAGCACCGTTGAAGCGGGAGATGGTTTCGAGCCACCTGGCATGGATCTCGGACAATCCTTCACGAAAATATTCCGGCCTTAGGATAGGGAGCAAGTCGTACACGACAAATCGGACATCCACTCCCGATCGATACCAACGGTCAAGAAATTCGCGCTGAAACGGGACGACATGTGACTGTAAGTCCAAACCAATGAATATGTCGCCTGCCCAAGCGTCCGCCGTTTCGTCCGCGGCCCAGGAAGCATCCATTTCGAGAAATGCACTTGTGAACTGCCTCGCATAGCGATAACCCGGATGATCGAAAGTTGCATACACGGGTTCGACTAACCAACCCTTGGGCGGGTTTAACAGCCAATGGAAAAGAATAGCGCGCACGACACGTTGAATGCCTGTCCTCGAATCGAGGTTCGCGAGTTGGGACACATCTACCAAAAGTTGCCGCAGCCGCGGTCGCGGGGGAAAATTCCTGCTCAGCGTCGAAGCCAAAATCCGCGCGTCTGACGGGCCGAGCTTCGTCTTCGATAAGGTGCGCACCAAGTTGCCTACTCCGTTCGCGTCCGCGGCGTACAATTTTTCGACCGCATCGGCGTAAAGAGCACTGCAACGCTCGGGTGAATGCCAATTCCGAACGTAGTCTTGCGCGTCGGCTCCACATTTTTTGCGAAGCACGGGATCTTGGGCCAGTTTCTCGATCACCTCTATCAGTTTGTTATCCTCAAATGGCCCGCGCAATATCCACATCGCATCGCTGTCGACATTCGCGGTTGCCTTGTTGGCAGTGACCACAGTGGGCACGCCGTGGCTCATGCACTCCAGGATCGCATCTGAGCTTTCACCACTCAAATGGATTGCTATATCCGCTGCTCTAAGATATGTCCGTAGTGTCTCATGGTCTGCTAAATCTGCGATCCGGACGCGCTCCTTAATGCCACTTTCAGAGATAAGCTTGTACAGCTCTTGTTTATATTCTGGATTGTCTGTGTCACCGACAAGAATTAAATAAGCGTCGGCTTCGTGTACCAAGCTCGAGGCCAAAAAAGAAAAAATTAGACGATCGTGTGAGGTTGCAGGCGTCACGAGGCCAAAGCTACAGAGCAACAAAGCATCCTTTGGTAACCCGATATGGTTTCGAGCTTCTTCGCGCTGGGTGTTGGTGACCTCTGACAGCACGCACGTACGCGGTATGACTTGGAATTTGTCGCCTATCCCGTCGTCATACCATTGGCTAGCAATCTGACGGAACGACTCACTATAAACAATCACCCCCTGCGCGTTTTGAATAACCGATATATTAATCGGAAATTTACGTCTTCGACTATTTGTTGGTAGCGACGATAAGAACTCCATAACTGACCCATAGCCATGGCTGTCCCTTAAGTTGCGCAAAAATAGTTGATTACCGCCGCCGTTTTGAGGCTCTGACACGAAAGAATCGTGAAGCACAACTATCCCGGGAGCCTTCTCTATCAACTCGATCATAGGCTCGTGGCCCGGAGAATTAGCAAAGTGATAGAGAACACGATCATATTCGTCATAGTGCGCCCCGAACCATTCGACGTCCCGCAGCCGACAATTGGCAATAATCCAATCCCCGGATACCTGCGGTTTGTCGACAATGATGTCTATTTCATAAAACGCGTGCAGCGCGGGCAAGAGTTGCGCACTGTAGTCGCTGATGCCGCTCAGCTCAGGCGGAAGCGACGAAACGTAGGCCAGACGCTGTCGTTCCTGCCGGCTTTGTCTATCTTTTCCGCCCTTCACTTTTTCCACGGTGCTTTCCATCGCGGCGAGCGCTCGTTGCGCCGTATTGTCCCAGCTGAATTTGGCGGCTTGCTTCGGTCCGTGCTGTTCCAGTTCTTCGCGAAAGCCATCGTCTTCTATCACTCGCTTTAGCGCCGCCTCGATGGCCGCATCATCGGACGGATCAAATAAGGTGTCGCCTCTGCCCACCACCTCAGGCAAGCTGCTTGTATTCGCCGCGAGAACGGCCTTGCCGCACTGCATCGCTTCGAGGGGCGGCAAGCCAAAGCCTTCGTGAAGGCTGGGAAAAACGAACGCCAAGCATGCGTTGTATAAGGTTAGAAGATCATCGTCAGATACATATCCAGTGACAATCAATTCATCCTGCTCCAGCCCGACCGTTCGGGCCAATATTTCGAGTGTCGACCGAATTTCTGGCCGCAAATGACCGATGAGCGCGAGCTGATGCTTACCACGAAGGAACTTGGGCAGCGCAGCGTAAGCACGAATCAAGGCCTCGACATTCTTGCGCCAATCAAAAGCGCCTGTATACATTATGAAACCTGGCTTTAATCGATAGCGCTCTTCCAACGCAATAAGTTCGGATTCTGAAACCGGCCGGGGGCGAAAGTGACGATCCGTCCCGGCCCTAACGTTGACAATCCGTTCTGGGGCGACTCCAAGCAGCTGAATTGCTTCCGCGCGCGACGATTCGGAGATGGCAAGGAGCAGGTCAGCTTGCTTCAACTGCGCCAGCTTCTCGTAGTACCAGGAAGCACACACTGGATCTGCGAGGTAGGCCTTCTTATAGATAAGAGGGATTAGGTCATAGAAGATCCCAGCTGTCGTTACGGTTGTGTGTTTATTAATGCTCGTGACGCAATCGTCGCCAAAACCTTCGAGCATGCTGGTGACTATAACGATGTCGGGTCGCAGTGCGGCCAAGAACGCTTCGCGCTGAAGCTCAGCACTGCGACGCCGCAGCTCGCTTGAGTTATCTACGACCGCAACGCCCGGCTCCGCGCACCAGACGTGGATGTTCTTTTGTGGCAGGACGCCGTCGAAGGTTCCTCGCATGGGTTCAATTGTCTCAGGAAATAGATCGCTAAGCGCGATGTGCACATCGTGAAGGCCCCGATTGCGGGCGACGGCTAAGGTGAAAGCGAGAGCGTACCGGCCTATACCGCGAACACGGCTATCGGGTCCCTGCGCTCCTTGGAGGTCGATCACAATGCGCATCGGTCACCAACTAATTGCGCCGCGACGCTGAGACGCTTGAACCACTCGGCTTTGAAAAGCCCTTTCGCTGGAATCCGATTGTCAGCTTCGAGGCGAATCTCGTTCCCGGTGTTACTTCTGCTAACGGAAGGTTGTGTTTCGCCCGGTTTCAACTCGATCGACACCTCCGATCTGTGTTCAATTCGGAGTATGCCCCAAATCGGTTTCAGTCTAAAGTTGAGAACTACCAACCTCAACGCATTGTCTCCCGGCCTTTTGGCGAAACACATACCGAATTGTGATAGATCCTCAATGCGCTGATAATCTAATTTAGTACCAATCAATATCACAATTCTATCATAATCAATCGATCAACGTGTAAAAGTTAGTCTTTATCTGCTATGATAATAGGCCCTACCTCCGGGTCAATGGGTGGAACAAATGTACTATTTAGCAGAGCTCGGTCCAGACATCTTAATATGAAGCCCTGCGACCATCCACTTTCGAACCATCCAAATTTCCTGACGCAGTACACAGATAACGGATCTAAACGCATACCCCATGTCGGCCACCAAAATTCATTAATCGGCTCACCACAGATGACAATCTTCCCTTTATTTACTAGAATGCGAGCCATGTTTTCCAGTAAAGTCCAAGGAGTAACGGCGTGATGTAGGCATTCGTAGAACAGCACTATATCAAACTTCTCTTCCGTCACAAAATCATCGAAGGATGAATGAATTACTTTGATACCAAGATTCAGACGCCGCGATCGCTCATCTACAAGTCTAGTAAAATCTCGATTGATGTCTAGAGCATGGACTTCAAAACCAAGATAGGACCCTAGCTCTGATGATAAGCCCCATCCACAACCCATATCGAGTAGCTTAGCACCACGAGGTTTATTTGCTATCCTCAAAGCTAGGCAGAGCCTTGTTAGATGCAATGCTAAGCTCGTAGGAGGCATGATGCGATCATACGGATTTCGGGCCGCAATGTGCTTATTGAGGTCAAAGTGTGCGTACTCATTTTCCTTCTGATTAAGAGTGCGCCCGGAAATTTCAGTGTAAAGGATCAGCTGCTGGTTAAGGTATTCATTTCCAAACGGATCTAAACTCTTGTCTACGGTCACCTTAGGGACGTATTCGAAATCCTTCCAGTATTCTTTTGTTTCCGGGTTTTCAGGGCCGCCGAGCCGATCGCTTTCAGCAACGAATTGGTCAAGCTGTTCTGAAGTGATTCGAGTCATCTCTCGTGCGTTTTTTGTTAAAGTCGGCACTTCCGGCATATTCGGCAAAACTTCTGACTGTCTCGGGTCAGGGATCAACCATTTCCACGCGGAAAGAAAGCTCAAGGATCGAGATAGGTGCATAGTGACAAATTCAACGCGTGAGTTGGATCGGATTGCCGAACGCTCATACCGTCTCAAAGCCAGTCGGTGCAAGCACAGGTTCCAGAGCAGACGGCCGAGACCCTCGGAATAGGTTTCCCTCCGGAGAGGCGCCAGACCAAACTAATTCACTATTGTCCTAGGCCCTAACCATGGATCTTACCTTTCTGAGCGTGTACTCGCCGCCGCTCGTCGATACCCACTCAGAAATGGCCTTCAAGACGTCCTGGCTATAACCCCGCCTCCCTTCTTTGTCGTCCGGCGCAACATTTCCCTCCAAATTTGGTATCGCCGCCGGGCGCGCAATGCCGAGGACTCGCGAACAGCCTTGAGTTGTTGAGTTCTACTGAGAGCCGACCCGGGCGCCACGGAGGTGTTCCGCCGAGAACTGACCCATGTTCGAATCTCGCCCCCTGATCGACATACAGTTATTAAGCGTTATCCGACGCTGGCGCCGCGGCCCAGAAATGTATTCAATCTGCTTACTCCGACCGACGGCGGCTGTTCAGATCGGCCTCATCGAAGGTAGCGTTGAAACGTCGGAGAATCCATTTTCTTCACGATGTCGCCCTCTGAGGCGGTCCAATCTGGCGCGTGGAGGGGCCGAGTGGCAAAATCAATCAGCATCAACTGGAGGAGCGCCATGCCAGATGTCCCGGTCGGCGGGATCACCCCGACCCAGCAAGGAGAGGAGGAGCTACGCCAGCGCGTCAACGCCATCCATCCGTGGTTCCATTCAATTTCGCTTCCAGGGGGCATCATAACGCCCGGTGCGGCCCAGCTGGCGGCGCTAAGCGCATTTGCTGATGTGTACTTCGCCATGGGCATCGAAGGCCAATCGGTGCTCGATGTAGGAGCATGGGACGGCTTCTACAGCTTCGAGGCGGAACGTCGTGGCGCCTCCGACGTCCTTGCCGTGGATCACTTCGTCTGGCAGCGCGATGGTCAGGGGAAACGAGCTGCGATTGACCTCTGCCGGCAAGCGCTCGGTTCGAAGGTCCGCATCAGAGATCTCGATCTGTATGACACCACGCGCGAGAACGTTGGTGAGTTCGATGTCGTGATCTTTGGCGGCATAATCTATCACATCATTGACCCGGTCCATGCGCTATTGCAGATGCACGATATCGCGAGGCGAGCGCTGATCGTCGAGACGTGGATCGACAACCTGGATTGCCAGCGGGCGGTCATGAACTTCTTTCCGGCGGAAACAATGTCGGAGGGCGCGCCGCAGAATGGGTGGGGTCCTAACTCTCTGCTGATGCATGCGCTGTTGCGCCGGATCGGGTTCGAGACAGTACTGGAGTGGCCAACGCCATTCCATGAGGCGCAGCGCAGCATCTTTCTCGCCTTCAAGCCTGGGCATTGTTTCGGCCAGTTCGTGGCGCGAAATCAAGATAGGGCGACGCCTCGATTTGTTGGGACCCCGTCGCGGGAGCCAGAACTTCTCGCCACGATCGAAATATTGACCGCGGCGAGAGACGAGGCGCGAGCTGAGTCCAACGCTATCATGGCGGAACGCGACGCCGCGCGACAGGAGTGTGAAGCTCTCCGCCGGTCCATCTCGTGGCGCATTACGAGACCGCTCCGCCTACTCCGGAGGAGCGCGTCGCTATAACGTCGGAACAAATAGGAGGAGACAAAAACTGTTTTTTGGAAGCTTTGGAAGGATGACTGGGTCGGACCCCAGGAGGCTTAAATTTCCGAATATCCGCCCGCCACAGTTTCTACCGTGGAGGCTATTGTGACAGGCCGCCCAGGAGCAGCGTAGTTCACCCAGGTGCAACAATTCGTAAGTCTATCGATGTGACTCGATGTGGTCCGCATCGGTCGCCGGGCTCGACCGGCAACCGGCTTCAAAGGCAGCACCGTGGCTCAACACGCAGTTGGCGTCGTCTGCCGCGTTATAGCTCGCGGTCGTGTATAAGGGATGGACGTGCGGCGCGTCCGGCATCAAACGTACGATCCGCACATCGCCGGGCGAGCCAATTGGCTTAATCTGTCGGAAGAAGTGCTGGGTTTCGCCAACCTTGCACCCCATCAACTGTCAGTTGTGGGACACCCTTCGCGATCGAAAAAATCGCCGGCCGTTCAATTTCCAACAACCATCCCGCTGCCCGAAGGCCTTCGAAGATCCTTCCCTCGATCTCCCTCGAGTGTGTCCCGACCATCATATAGGCGACCTTCTTGTTCAAAATGGCAAGTGAATCCCTAATGAGATCAGCTTCCCCTCCCTGAATGTCGATATGCAGGAAATCAATGCGCGGATGCGCGGGCGAAGCTTTCTCCAGAGAGATCATGGGAAGCTCCTCATGGGTTCCGTCCAATTTGGCTTTCGCACGCTCTATCAGTGACGCATCGAAGACAGGCTCTAGCCCCCAGTGCACGCCAGATTTCTCTTGACGCGGGAACAATGCAACACCGTCCCTTGCCGCTGCCACGCCATGAAACAGCGTGACTTCGGATTCTGAAAATCCGTTGGCAGCGCTTGCTTCGCGCGCAAACTGGATGTGCCCTCTATCGCCTTCGATTCCAATGAGATGGGTCTTCTTAGATAGACGCTTCGCCGCTACCCCAGTATTGTTGAGCCAGCATCCCCAGCCGCAGCCCAATTCAACGACGGTAAAGCTATGTCCAGACAGATCGATCGCCCTCAGAGCAGCAGCCCATTCTGCGATATCGGCATGCCAATTTGCCGGAATTGGAATAGGCTCAAGCTCTCCTCCTTTGCCCGCTAGAATTTCGGGGAAGAATTTAGGATCAATGAGCACACCTAGAAAGTTTGTGAGATATTTTGGATTTGGTTTCAAATTAGGTGCTGCGTGCGCACGGATGACACCGACGGCGTCGAAACTTGAGTTGTAATGAAAGAATGGGCTATTCATCTCGCGTCCACGACCTCTTTCTGACGCCGCTAATGTGGCGGATGGCGCAATTCCCAATAATACTGACGGTAAATGAGTAATTGCTGGGTCGTTGGGGATAAGTAGCCTGGCTCGATAGGCGAAACCCAGGCGCCCGTTCGGGCAAGCGCCAAGGCTTGCGTTGCCGCATTTTCATGAGTATTGCCTCACAGGGCGGCCGCGCTCTGGCACTCGATTCAGAGGGCGGGCGAGCCTCAAATAGCAGGAGGCCACCCGTAAAGTCTCAGGGGTCTCACTCATATTGACCGCTGCTTTCGTTGTGTTGGTGGTGTCCAGCCTGCTGCAAAACGCATGAAACTCGATGCGTATCACAAACTCCGAGTTTGTTGGAACCGCCACGCGGGCTTCTGGAATTTGCGGTATCCTGCAACAACTGTCGCGAAGCTGATTCTGGTCAGATCGCCTCCGGTTTTTGATGTTTTTCTTGATACAAAATATCCATGGGCGGTTCGCGCTCACTCAACGCGGACCAGGGACGTTAGGGGACGGTCGAGGGTCGACCGTCGGGTGTTCGCGGTGTACTCCGGACGGAGAGCACGTCTGGCTGATCCGTCAAAGCTGTTCCCTTCAACCCGGCCCTTTTTTTCGCGCGGCCGAGGTTGACCACTGTCTCGAGCGGGCGCCTCGCACCCGTTGTGGCTTCCAGCGCGTTAGGCGCCAATCCGCAGCCCGAATCGCCGTGCAGAGCACGGCGCCATCGGGACGGAGGAGACCATGACAGTTCGCCACTTGTCGTGGGTGGTGAGCTTGGCTTGAGATTGAGATACAAGTCGTAAAATCTAGATTAAGGAGCGTGTCCATATCAGTTGCTTCGTAAAAGCTACCTTGACCAATGCATCAGGATCGTAAATGCGAGTGTCGTCAGTCGTATGCCGCTATGAGGACTGGAACGCAGACTGGTTCAAGAGCTGGGCAAAGCGCTTCGGCCTGCCCATCGATGGCCCTCCCCACAGGAAGCACTGGGAGTTTTGCGCTTTGGCTCAAGCTCTTGAGGAGCGGGGGTTCCTGAAACCTGGTAATTGTGGCCTGTCCTTTGCGTCCGGCAGGGAGTGGTTGCCGAGTATGTTTGCGGCATGCGGTTGTAATATTCTTGCGACTGACCTTGCCGATGAAGGCAAGTGGCAGGGGCAGCACGCTTCATCGCTTGATGATCTTTTTTATGAGTGGATTGTCGACCGGGACATTTTTGATCGGCACGTGAAATTTCAGCCAACCGATATGACTAATATTCAAGGAATTGATAGGGAAAAGTTTGACTTTCTTTGGAGCACATGTTCTCTAGAACATCTCGGCTCGATCGACGCTGGTATTCAGTTCATCGCCAACGCCATGGACCATGTGAAGAAGGGAGGTATCGCCGTTCACACTACTGAATTCAATATAAGTTCGAACGATGATACGTTGCTGTCTGGCGATTGTGTAATTTATCGGCGCAAAGATATTCAAAAGCTCAATGATGTGTTGAGGAAGAAGCGTTGTGGTTTGGAGTTTCCAAACTTTGATGCGGGGTGTCATCCCTATGACCTCGACTACGACGTCCCGCCATTCATGCAGCCGGGCAAGCCTCATATCAAATTGGAACTTGGTGGCTTTGTCAGCACATCGATTTTGCTTGTTTGTCACAAGGCCTAACCTTGCCGCTCGTCCCAGGGAGCTGAAGGTTGGTAACGCCGCAGCGAACCATCAGCGATCGGCAGAAATCCATCACGTCAAACTGCGCCGCCCTTGACGCATCACTTGCCCGCTTTCCCCCAGGCGTCGAATGTCAGGTTCGTCGTATATCATTTGCCGACGGTCCCATGACCGCAACGTATTGCTCAGTTGTCCTTTGATTTATAATCAGTCGCAAGGAGCCGCGTCAGAAAATATCGTTCACGTGGACTGGGTACCGCCTCGACCGCGACCGCTTGCGCCTGTGGGGTATACTCGCTCTGCTTGCTCTTCAGCCAATATGAAAAGGCTCTCCGTGGATCCCCATTCCGATGCTGGACAAGAATACGAAATAAACTGCGAGGTTTGCCAGAGTTGTGAAATAGTAGGCGACGCAAAGGTTTAATTGGCCGCCCATCAACTCTAAAGAACAGTTTTTCTACGATTGATCTGCCACGTAAGTACTGCGCTTGCATTTCAAAGGCATAAAATTTATCTTTTAGTTTGTCGAATTCGGTCGATATGTTTTGACTTCGCTTCGTCTCCATTGCGAAGTCGTTGGATAATCGCCGCACCCGGAGTGACAAAGTCTGAAGCTCCTGGTGCGCCCGTTCAACCTCCGCCTTGAGTTGGGCGATTTCAGCGGTGGCTGCGGCCTCTGCCTTGATCATCGCGTCGGAGCCCTGGATATGCTGAACCAAAGCTTCCTCTCACTGGAACCGAGGGACCAAAGGTGTAACAGCGGGTTCTTCCCCGTATTGGATGCTCATCTCAGGTAATCTGCTCTCGCACGTAAACTTTAGCCTCAGGCATTGCGTCAGCTTCAAATTCAGATTGGTCGGCCTCAATGACTGGTCCAAGGCAATGTTAGTTCATAAACGGGTTCCTGGCTAGGGTTATCGACGTGAAAACTGCGATCTTCATCATGTTTCCTTATCTATACACATCTAACAAGCTCGTTACCTTACCATGAATTAACGATCCGCGACTTGGCAAAGCTTATAGCAGAGGTCGTAGGCTTTAAAGGCAGGTTCGTCTTCGACGCCTCTAGAACCGGCGTCTCGGAGGTTTATAACTGGTTCGAGATTCACTATAAACGCGAGACCAGCCAATGAACGCAGGCTGACGCTCCCGTTCTGATAGCGAGACGCACCCCACCGTCACTGGCGCAGCAGGGTGAACAGGCGTCGATAGCCGCCCACGCATGGCGACCGACGCTTCGAGATCGCTCAATTGCCTCCGAAGTTCCGCGTCCGGCGCGCGTCGCGAAGGGAAGCGGATCATCTTGTGATACTCATCGATGACCGAGCAGGCGTAAGCGTGATCTGACGGCCGCCGCCTGTCATGCCGGGTTTGATTAGATTTATTGGATGTCCACCTGAATGAACCAAGCTCGCTTCATCTGTCCGTCCTTGTTTCAAGGCCGTACTCTAAATCAGTAGGTCGACGTGAAAACCTGTGCGCCCAACTCGTTACAGAACTTCTCGATTAGAAACGAATCGGCCGCTGTGCCGGTATTCATCTTGTAGGAAGGGAAGTCGACCTTTTCGATCCCCGAGATTGCCGGCGCGCTACCCCTGTCGAGCAATACCATATCTAAATCGGTATATTTTGCCAAATCCGGCAACACCGACGACCAGACTCGCCCAATACCGCTGTTGGCCAGCTGAGAGAAAACTACGTCTAACACAACCCTCATGCCGAATCCGTGGTCTCGACTTTACCTCTGAAGCGAGCCCCTAATCGATTGAGTTCGCGCTGAACCACATCATAGTGCGATGTCGTCGTATCCCAGTCCACTTGCGTCCCGAGGGCCTCCGCAAGGCCCTGGCGCGACAAGCGAAGCTCGCTGGAAATAAGCTTATCGCTATAGGAACGCAGAATGCGTCTGCCCTCCTCCAGGCCCCGCGTATTCGGTCGTGTTGAAATTCCATGTGGATTATGGAAATAGGCGACGTGAGGTGTGTTAATCTTTAGGAAGTTCTTCCCGTTCGAGAGGCACCTCATCCAAAACTCCCAATCGCCGGCTGACTTGTAGTCCGTGTCGAACAGACCAACCTCGGCGTGCAAGGACTTGCGCCACATTGGCGCATTGTGGGGAGAATTGAATTTCAGGAGATTATGAGGCGTTATGATCGGAAGGTCGCTCTTGAATCCGAATTTTTCGACCTCTTCGAATGATAAAGAATCGTCAAAATTGTAAAAGAAGTCCTGATAGACAACATCGATAAAGTCATAACGGTCCAGCGTCGCGGCTTGAATCTCGAAAGAATCACGGCGGCGTAGATCATCAAGATTTGTGTTGGTCAAATACCGCCCGCGCGACATTTCAACTCCGACATTCCAGGCGTCGTAGACGCCCAGCCGGTAGTTGATCCGCTTGTAAATGATATTTTGGAAACTTTTCTGGTATTTCGCGATGGTCTGCTCCTCGCCTTCGGGCGAATCGGCATCAATGATAATCAACTCGCTGCGATCGAAGATGGTTTGGCCGGCAATATTCTCCAGGAATTTTTCGATGTGGCGACCGCCTTTGTACATGCTCGCGATCGCAGAGACGACATATTCTCCCGAATGTCGGAAAGGCCGTGGCTTCGCCTTGGCGCCGGAGTGGCTCGCCGCGGGGGGCAGACAGCAAATCTCTTGCCTTGCTCTCCCAGGTACCGGGAACAATCCAGCGGTCGGTCCCCATGATCCAGCAATAAGCCGGATCGTATTGCGATTGCCCGCCGCCACGCTTATTGGCGAGCAACGATTCCGCTGCTCCTATGAGCACTTCGATGCGCATAGCGCGGTCATCGACAAGGACATTTTTCCAATGCTCCACTTCCTCCGGTAAAGCGCCGCGGCCTTGGAACAGAAACTCGGCCAGGGCGACGACGAATTCTCCGTCGGACGGAGCATCGAAGTCTCGACGATGCTGTCGCCGCTCTACCGCCTCGGGGCTGTTTTCGATCGCGCGAGCCAAGGCCGAGGGCGTCATGCCGTTGCGGAGCGCGCCGACGTAGACCCCGAGCGCATCCGCATCGGCGGTGCGGCCCAAATAGTACCGGTACACCAACTCGACGCACAGGGCGCGCTCGTGCTCGAGCTCTTCATCGGACAGAGTATAGCGTCGTCGGTTCACCGCCTCGGGGCTGTTTTCGATCGCGCGAGCCAAGGCCGAGAGCTTCATGCCGTTGCGGAGCGCGCCGACGCAGACCCCGAGCGCATCCGCATCGGCGGTGCGGCCCAAATAGTACCGGTACACCAACTCGACGCACAGGGCGCGCTCGCGCTCGAACTCTTCATCAGAGAGAGCGTGGCCGGCGGGCGGCGACCCGAGGGGAGCATTGTGATGTTGCTCCTTGCTAGTCATCCAATAGGAAAAGGCTCGACGCGGCTCTCCATTCTTGTGTGAGACAAGAGTACGAAATAATTTTCTTGGCTTGTTGGATTTATGGAATAGCAGGCGGCGAAGCCACTTCACTGGCCGTCCGTCAACTCTGAAGAACAATTTTTCGAGAATTGATCTATCAAGTAGGTATTGCGTTCTAAAATTAGAAACGCTAGCTGTATCATTTAATTCATTAACTTTGATTACAATATCAGCGAATTCTGTAAGTAACGATCTTTTAAGATCCGCCGAAAGTTCTTCCAGAGCTATCAATCGAGAATCCAGTCGCAAGTCGTTGGTCGTCCTCGATAGAGTGCGAATTTCCTCAGCTAAGCCGTGCAGGTCCGTCATAGCGGCGGACTGCGCCTCGACGAGCGCTTGCGCGCGTTGAGTTTGCTGTATTACATCGTCCTGCAAACGGGCTTGAGAGAAAGGCAAAAAGTTGTCAAATATGTTCGGCGGCACCGCGAGTTTCTCTTTCAGGTGTGCCCGCTCGATTGCAGTGTAGAAGCAGTTCAATCCGTCAAAATATGCGAACTCGTAACCGCGATTGATCAGAAAATGCTCCCAAAGATGGCGGGTAGTCGTTTGAGAGTTTGGCTCGCTCGCCTCAACTAGTATAATCCACGGCCTGAATGCTTTTAGATCGATCCCTGAGAGGACATCCGATTCTGCGCCTTCGACGTCAATCTTGAGAAAATGGATTTCTACGCCGGCCTGCGCCTCAAGTATCTGGTTCAATTGCAGTTCGGGAAAGACGAGAGCGCGCGACTTATATCCCGCTCTGACGTGTCGCGCGGCAAAGTCTCCGTTGATCGTGGAAAGACCGACGCCTTCGATGATATGGAGGTTTCGAACTCCCGGCCGGGCCCCGGCGAGGACCCGTAGGTTTATGTCGCGCGGACGTTGTGACTCCAAAGCCGAGAAATAGGGCTCGGTCGGTTCAATGTTGATTCCAGACCAGCCACGCTCGTAAAATGCCTTGGTGACCGAATCGATAGTCGGATCGGCAGCGCCAACGTCCACATAGAAGCCGTATTCCACGTCGCGCAAAGCGCGCCAGAGCACCACATCCTCGTAATTTTGCGCGTACGAGATAAAAGTCATTGCAAGCGCCGGAACCTGAACGGACTCAGTTATGGGGGCGAGCTCTACCACGGGCGAGGTTTGATGAACAAAGAGCGTTGGTCTGTCCGTCTTTGACCGCGCGAGGTTGGGGACGGAGCTGTGTCCATTGGAGAATTGGACCGTCCGAAACAGGGGAAGGCCCGAATAAACTTACGCCAATTCCGGCAAACCCGAACTCCTCGTGATAAAGCATCACCCAAGTGTTGGGCGAGGCCGTTCATCGCTTCCATCGCGATTTCAACAGCTCGGGAGCTGCATCTCTAAATTCCATTTAGCCGCCGACCACCGTTGCATGCTCCGTACGGAGCCACTCATAAACCTGTGAAATACCAGATCTGAGGTCCTTCTTTGCGGTCCACCCCAACGCGGTCAGCCTACTCGTGTCGAGCAGCTTTCTCGGCGTGCCATCCGGCTTGGATTTGTCAAAAATAAGCTGTCCTTTGTAACCAACTACCTCCGCAATAAGCATCGCCAAGGCCTTGATGCTCAACTCATGCCCGCTGCCAATGTTGATTGGCTCCGGCGCGGAGTAGTGCTGAAGGAGAAAAACGAGCGCGTCTGCGAGATCATCGACATGCAGAAACTCACGTAGAGGCTTTCCAGATCCCCAAACCTCAACTGTTTCCCGACTCTCTTCCTTTGCCACATGCATTTTGCGCATCAATGCCGGAAGGACATGGCTGGAAGCCAGATCAAAGTTGTCGTTGAACCCATATAGGTTTGTGGGCATGGCCGAGATGAAGTCGCGGCCATATTGCTCCCGATAAGCCGCGCAGAGTTTGACGCCGGCGATTTTCGCCAGGGCGTACCATTCATTGGTCGGCTCAAGCGGACCCGTTAGTAAGGAACTTTCATGGATTGGCTGGTTGGCCAATTTCGGATAGATGCAGGATGATCCAAGTAGAAGCAACTTTTCGCAGCCTATCGTGTGCGCGGCATGCAGCACGTTTGTCTCGATCATGAGGTTATCATAAAGGAAATCAACCGGATAACTTGAATTGGCCAGAATTCCACCTACCTTCCCAGCGGCGAGGACTATTACATCTGGCCGATTGGCCTCCATCCAAGCGTTCACGCCAGCTTGATTGCGAAGGTCCAGTTTAGCATGGGTTGCGGTCAGAAGTCTGCATCCCTCTGATTCGATTTTCGGCGCCACCGCGGAACCGACGAGCCCACGATGACCCGCTACCCATACTCGTTTCCCGCTCAGCGAATACATCGCAACATCCCGGATTGAAGCTTCGACTTAATTCATGCTTATGCCAGCGGAACCTAATTGAAAAGGGACTTGGCATAGGCCTTCCTCCGCCAGTAAAACCTCGCGGTTGCGCTGCCAAGTCTGCCATAAGAGTTCCGTACAGTGCGATATTTTTGAGCATCACTCGCTCGCACAGGCGGTCAATATTGATGCCTCCTAATCACCGTTCGGCAGCAAGCGCCTAGCAGGCTGTCGAAGAAGTTCCCCCGAGGGAGCATGCCCCTCCGGTCCCTCCTTCAGCATCCCGGGGTCCCGAAAGCGATCAAAGTCGGCTCAACTCCCGACCACGGCCAAGAAAAACCATGCGGCAAACGGCCACACTCGCCACCGCCAAGACATCGCGCATGCCGTGCCGATGCGGGCGAACGGTCTGGCTCGAAGTAAGCCGGGTGCCGGCATTCGCACCGCCGGGAGACCTCAGCAATGCTGTTCCCTCGTCCGCGTGCGCAACACGAACGCAAAGTGGGGATCAGTGAGGCAATCTACTATAGCCGTGGTCCTCCTGGCTGCCAAAGACATACCTCAGGGCGGACCAATTCATTGGGGGTGGGAGGCGATCGGCAGCGCCGTACTACTGTGCGGTAGATAAACGGGAAAACTTAGTCTCAACCATTCCTTTACCATGGAACCAATAAGGACTCTCTCTGCGACCATGCTCACCTCGAGCCCGTAATCTCCGTGCGACGCCGGCGCGGCCGCGTCGACTGCGACCTGAACCGCTTGCCCTGGACCGGCGTCGCTCACCGGCTCGGGCGTTTCCGAGCCTATCGAAGCTCCCTCATCGCCGACCGATACAAACCGCCAGCTGGGACGGATCGGCGTTCAGCTATGCGCCAACAACAGATCCCGGCGGCCACACTTTGAAATCCTCTCAAGAAAACAGCATAGGACACGAATCTTCTCGTCGGGCTGCCTACTGCAGGCGGATAATTTGATAGGGCCGCAACGAGCCGTTGATCGCGCCTTTAGCAACTACGGACATCACCTCTTTAACAGTCCTTCCATTGATTATATCCGTTCCGGCGACCTGTTTGTACAAGTCAGTACACGCGCTTGGGGTGGCTTCAAAGCACATCATTCCTATGCTATTTGATGCGGCAACCGCTTTTTTAATCGACTCAGCCGCCGCTTCCCCGCGGAATGTCAACCCGAAGACCCGCTAACTAGGGGAGAAAGGGGAGGCGTAGGCTAAACGATTTCGAGGAGATTAGCGGATAGCAAATGCGAAGCCGCCCCCATTACGGCGCTCGCGGTTCCGCTCTCGTGACCCGCCGTGGTGTCCCGACTCATCTTCAGCCGACCGAAAGGTGTATCATAACGCCATCCCAACATAGTCAGGTTCTGGGACCGGATGGTTTGGCTCTAGCGGCATTCGATAAACCTTGATACGCCCAGCTCGCGATCCCAGTCATGCGCTCTTGGAGCTCTGTTCTTGTGAAGCGCCGAAACGCGTAGAAGGCACCGGAGGTGTGAAACAGCATCCTCGCATCGTTTGACCAGGTTGACACTGCCCAATGGCGGCGGACGCAGGTCCAAGTAAACCGAAGCCAAGAACTCCGGACGGGATTGTTCGATTTGCTCATTGCCGGACGCAGTTAATTATATGGTCGATCAGAACGGCGGCTGTAAGATTTACAATACCTGCACTCTCGGCGGACATCTGGTCTTTCGGAAGCGATTGACTTTTGTCGACGGACAGACCGATCAGCTTTTCCTCGATGGCTTAATTTCCGGTTGGACTGATGCATGCAAAGCACCCGACAGAATTTGTCGAAGATTTGAACGATTGCAAAGCCAAATTTGCACTCCTAGAATCCAACAGGCTGGAATCGGAAGAGTTAGACGTAGCGTCCGGTGGTGAAAGGAGATTCAGAAAGCTTTCAGCGCTTTTTGAACGAGGACCGTGACTAAACCGTTGAGTCAACTTTACCACGGGCAAAGAAAGAGATATCAGCTGCTGCTGAAGCAACGCCCGACGGGAGCTTGTTGATGTTTTCGCTCTCCGTCGTAATCCCGGTCTATCGATCCCAAAGTATCCTGCCTGAGCTCTACCGGCAGCTTGCCCTCGCTCTAGAGGAGGTCGCCGCGCCTTTCGAGATCATCTTCGTCGAAGACGACGGCGGTGATGATTCCTGGTCGGTCATTGAAGACCTAGCCCGAACAGACGGTCGTGTGAGCGGCATCCGGATGAGCCGTAACTATGGCCAGCACAACGCGCTTCTCTGCGGCATCCGGGCGGCGCGGAACGACGTCATCGTCACGATGGACGACGACCTGCAGAACCCCGTCAGCGAAATCGCGCCAATGCTGGCGGCGCTCACGCCGGAATATGACGTCGTCTACGGGGCTCCGCAAACTGAGCAGCACGGGTTCTTGCGAGACGTTGCCTCGCGCCTAACCAAAATCGCGCTGACTAGCGCGATGGGGGCGGAAACCGCGCGCAACGTCAGCGCATTCCGGGCGTTCAGGACGCGCCTTCGAGATGGATTTCGCGACTATCGTAGCCCGTACGTCTCGATCGACGTACTGCTCACCTGGACGACGTCACGCTTCACAGCGATCAAGGTTCGACATCAACCGCGCGCGGCGGGCCGGTCGGGCTACACGATCCGCAATCTCGTTCGCCACGCCTTCAACCTCATGACCGGGTTCAGCACGCTGCCGCTGCAAGTCGCCAGTCTGGCCGGATTCGTCGTCATGCTGTTCGGAGTTCTAATTCTCGCATGGGTTCTCGCACATTACCTGATCTACGGTCAGGTGGCCCCCGGCTTCGCTTTCCTGGCCTCGACCATTGCGATCTTTTCCGGAGCGCAGCTGTTCGCGCTTGGCGTCATTGGCGAATACCTGGCGCGCATCCATTTCCGAACCATGGACCGTCCACCGTATGTTATCGGGGGGGGCGGTGAACGTTGGCGAGCTCATTGGGAAACAAGGCGTCTCTTCGCTGACGGAAGACACCCGTGTTTGAGTTCGTTGAGGAGGGGGCCGAGAGCCCCGCGCTTGATCTCGCTTATCACCTGACCCCCTGGGATGAACCCGCCGTCGGATTCGCAACCGCGACGATCTCCAAGATTAAGCTGAAAGGGGAGCCGGTCGCGGTCAATGAGGACTTCAGCAAATTCCGAGCTTGGTGTGCTGCGCACGAGGTGAGGCTGATAAGCTGCCGTCTATCCCATCAACGATTGCGAGAAACCGGGTTTCTCGAAGGTCAAGGATTTCGCTTTATAGAGCTGAACTACAGGCCGTGGGCTCGGCACCTTGGCCGCTTCTCCGGCGACGCAGACATCGAGGTATGTGCCGCCGGTCCCTCCGACGAAGCGGAGATCTGCTCGCTCGCCGCGAGAACACCTTGGACTGGACGGCTTCACGCGGATCCGATGGTCGGCCCAGAGGTCGGCAACCGCCGCTACGTTCTGTGGGCCTCGAACGCCTTTCGTCATCCAGGACAGCGGGTCCTCAAATGCCTCGTTCGCGGCCGCATTGCCGCCTTTATGGTCGTCGAGCGTCCGAGTGACTCAAGTCGGTTCTGGTCTCTCGTAGCTGTTGCTCCAGAGCTGACCGGAAAAGGGTTAGGGCGTAGAATATGGCAATCAGTGCTCGCGATGCATCATCAAGAGGGGGTAGAAGAGGTGACGACGAGCATTTCCTCGCATAACCCGATCGCACACAACCTTTATGTGTCGCTGGGCTTTCGATTCCCTTCCCCGGACATCACATTGCACTGCTGCCCATTCGGCCAGCTTCGATTGAGGACCGTATGATCGCGCGACAGGCCGCTTCGTTCATCTTGATCGGTCTCGCCGTCAACGCCGCGCTTTACGCAGCATATGTCCTTCTCACCCGTACGCTGCTGAGTAGCTTTGCGGCGATGACGGTCACCTATTGTTCGGGGATCGTCATTGGCTTCCTGCTCAACCGCAGATTTACCTTCGGGTTCGATGGCCAAAAGACCGCAGCCTTCGTACGGTATGCCGTCGCCTATGCGTTAGGCTATCTGATCAACTTCGCGGGTCTATGGCTGCTGACGAATCGTTGGGGAATCCCGCACGAGATTGTCCAAGGATGGCTGATTCTCGGAATTGCCTTTCTGCTATTCTTCTTCCAGAAATATTGGATATTTAAAGTTGCCTCCTCGAGCAATTCCGCACACCTCATAAAGTCGGGTCAATGAACACTGCCATCCCGTTCAATAAGCCGTGCATCCTCGGCGCGGAACTCATCTATGTTGGCCAGGCCATGGCCGGCGGCCATGCTAGCGGCGACGGTCCCTTCACAAAGCGAGTCGAAAAGCTAATGCAGGCGCAATTCGGTGCGCCGAGGGTTCTCCTAACCACGTCTTGCACCGCGGCGCTGGAAATGGCGGCCCTGCTTTGCGAGCTTGAACCGGGCGACGAGGTGATCCTGCCCTCTTACACCTTCGTCTCGACCGCCAACGCCGTCGTGCTCCGCGGCGCGAGGCCAGTGTTCGTCGACATAAGACCCGACACCCTCAATATCGACGAGCGCCTCATCGAGGCGGCAGTCACTCCGAGAACAAAGGCCATCTTCGTCGTCCATTACGCCGGAGTCGCCTGCGAGATGGACGCGATCATGGCCATCGCCCGCCGCCACGATCTCATCGTCGTCGAGGACGCCGCGCAGGGCGTGTTCGCTAAATACAAGGATCGCTGGCTCGGCGCGATTGGTCATTTGGGCTGCTACAGCTTTCACGAGACGAAGAATTTCTCTTGCGGGGAGGGAGGCGCGCTCGTCATCAACGACCCGAAATTCGAAAAGCGAGCCGAGATTTTGCGCGACAAGGGCACCAACCGCAGCCAGTTCCTTCGCGGTCAGGTCGATAAATACACCTGGGTCGACATGGGCTCCTCCTACGCGCTCTCGGACATGCTGGCCGCTTTCCTGCTCGGTCAGCTCGAGAACATGGAGCGAATCACCTCGCGACGCCGCTCGATCTACGAGCGCTATGCCGACGCGCTTGCGCCCCTGGCGGCCGATAGTCGCGTCGGCGTACCGTTCACGCCACCGCAATGCGCGCCCAACCATCATATGTTCTATGTCCTGACTGCAGACCTCGAGGAGCGAACAGCCCTGATTGCCTATCTGCGCAAGGCGGGCATCCTCGCGGTCTTTCACTACGTGCCGCTGCATTGCTCGCCGTTCGCGAGCTCGATCGGCCTGCCACAGGCGAAGCTGCCGGTAACCGACAAGGTCAGCTCCTGCCTGGTTCGGCTACCTGTGTACTACGACCTCGCCGACCATGAGGTCGATCAGATCGCGCGTTGTATAACGGCTTTCTACGATGGGCGTGCAAACCGGCAAGCAAAAGGCGCGGCACGTGGAAGGGCCATTGGCCGCATCAAGCAGCGCGTGCAAGCTTAAGGCGATGAGACAGCAATGCCACGCCTGATTTCGATTCCTTGGCGTCCACGTTGACGCGCTGTGACCCCGGAATTTGGTTCTCCGGCGTGTCGGTCGGGGTCTCCTATCCCGCATCCGGAAACACCGAGTGTCTAGAAGTCGAGGAGCGATCCTTTTGGTTTCGCCACAGGAACCGCTGCATCCGCCCGACGGCCGCTTTCTCGATATTGGCGGCGGCAACGGCTTCGTATCCAAGGGTCTCATGGCAGCCGGATTAGCCTGCGCGCTTCCTCGAGCCCGGGATCTATGGCGCTATGGCCGCCCACGCTCGCGGCATCGACCCGGTGATTTGTGCACGTCTCGCGCACGAACCGTTCCTGCCCGGGCCACCCCGTCGGCCGTCGAGAGAAAGATATCGCTCAGACTGTTGCGATCACAAGCGACCGCTGATCAGCCCCCAGAGACTGGTCCAGAGCGAATGTTAGTTCATGGTTGGGTTGAGCTTGCCCCCAACGCTGGACCAGGCCGGCTGGGAAATTCCGGCTTCATCCGCGGCTCGGCTGGTCGGGGTTGCCGGGCCGCAGATGAAGCTCGCTCGGCGTTTTGCCGCCAAGCGAGCTATGCGGACGAATGTCGTTATAGTCTCTACGCCAAGCCTCGCATTTTCGCCGAGCTTCGTCGAAGCTTAGGAACCAGTTGGCGTTCAGGCACTCTGAACGGAACTTGCCGTTGGGCTTGAGAATGTTCCTCCTTGGCGGCAAACTCAACTCAACAAGCTGGGCCATCGGCTGGATGTCGGTTCAACAAGCCAGTCATCGGGCGGATGCCGCAGAAAGGTAGTGCGGAGCTTGCTTTTCACAACGCCTGCGTTCCTTTTTGTCTTTCTACCCATCACGCTTTTCATCGTGGGAATGACAGTAAAACTGCTTGGTAAAACGGCAGGACTGGTCGCCCTTATTGCTGCATCAGTGGTTTTCTACGGCAACTGGCGTCCGAGCGACTTGTGGATAATTGATCCACCCCCACTGAACTGGTCCACCCTGAAGTATGTCTTTGGACACACGGGAGGACCGCAATGCCGAGAAAGCGTCATAAGCCGGAAGAGATCGTCGCGAAGCTTCGACAAGTCGACGTATTGGTCTCACAGGGAGAAACGGTGGCCGACGCCGTTCGCACGATCGGCGTCACCGAGGTCACTTACTATCGGTGGCGTCAGGAGTTTGGCGGGCTGAAATCGGATCAGGTGAAACGGCTGAAGAACCTTGAGGCGGAGAACGCCCGGCTTCGACGCGCGGTGTCTGATCTGACGCTGGACAAGATGATCCTCGCCGAGGCTGCACGGGGAAACTACTAAGCCCCGCGCGCCGCCGCGCCTGCATCAACCATGTTCGAAGCGAGTTGAGACTGTCCGAGCGGCGGATCTGCCGGGTGCTCGGACAGCATCGGTCCACCCAGCGGCGCGTTCCGACCGGGCCCGACGATGAGGAGCGGCTGACCGCCGACCTCGTTGAGCTGGCCCGCCGGCACGGCCGCCTTGGCTATCGGAAGATCGCAGAGATGTTGCGTTCGACCGCCGGCTGGATCGTCAACGACAAGCGCGTGGAGCGGATCTGGCGGCGCGAGGGGCTGAAGGTCCCCGCCAAACAATCCAAGCAAGGCCGCATCTGGTCTGCGGACGGATCCTGTATCCGTCTGCGCGCCGAGCGGCCTAACCATGTCTGGTCCTATGACTTCGTCGAGGATCGCACGCACGAAGGGAGGAAGTATCGGATGCTCAATCTCATCGACGAGTTCACGCACGAGTGTCTAGCCATCAGGGTCGACCGGAAGCTCAAGTCCACCGACGTGATCGACCTGTTGTCCGATCAGTTCATTTTGCGCGGCGTACCTGAGCACATCCGATCCGACAACGGGCCGGAGTTCGTCGCCAAGGCCGTGCAGGACTGGGTCCGAGCCGTTGGAGCCAAGACGGCCTACATTGAGCGAGGCAGTCCCTGGGAGAACGGCTTCATCGAGAGCTTCAACGCCCGACTTCGCGATGAACTGCTGGACGGAGAGATCTTCTACTCGCTTGCTGAGGCCAGGATCGTCATCGAGAGCTGGCGGCGTCACTACAACACCGTGAGGCCCCACGGATCCCTGGGCTACAAGCCGCCAGCGCCTGAAGTGTTCATCCCCGCCTTCGCCGCGCGGGCGGCTCTGCAACCCCGATCAGCGACGCCGCCCGCGCTAGCCGAGAGGCCAACCATGAACTAACATTCGCCCTGGACCAGTCTCTGCGGGCTGATCAATCGGCATCTGCTCAACGACAGAGATTGCCATTCCGGTTCACAGCCGGACTTGGCGATCCGACAAGGATTGGGACCTGCCCGTTCTCCCCATCATGCGCCCCGTGAGGGGCGTGAATTGAAACCCACTCGCGTTTCCTTCGCGTTAAGACCGCACTTGGCCGGCGAGCTGCACGACATCGGCAAGTACACGCATGCTTTCCAGGCGCGGCTTTCCGGCTCGCCAACCCCGGTCGACCACTCGACCAACAGACCCGACATCGTCATGAAGCTCCGGGCGGGTGGATGCGACCGTGTCGCGTGCGAGCTTATTGCCCACGCCATCGCCGGCCACCACACCGGCCTGATGGATTGTCAGGCGAATGGCACCACGCCTACCACCACGCCGCTTAATGACCGCCTCGTCACGCGCGCGAAGAGCGGCCCGCTCGACCCGGTATGGCGCTCCGCCGTCCAGCTCCAGCACGCCGGCGTCTTGCCGAACTTTGCGTGGTCGAACGACCCGTGCGTCCTGCCCTTCCAGCTCGCGCTGTCGGGCCGATGTTTTTCTCGTGCCTGGTCGACGCCAACTTCAAGGACACCGAGGCTTTCTACGCACGCGTTGGCAGCTTCAAAGTCGACCGCGAATGGAAGCCCCTGCAGAAGAAGCTGCCTAATCTCACGCGCCGCTACCGCCGGCACATGCGCTCGATTTCCAGCAATGCGACGACCATCGACACGCTGCGGGCAGGTGCTAAAAGCAGGTGAAGCGGCCTCGCGTTGGCTACTTCCGACGCCACAGCTTCCCGAGGACTCGAACCGGTCTGGCGAATTTCCACGAGGTGCTAGCATACATAGCCAGAACTTGACTTTGCAGCCGCTCCACCTCGACTGTGAGGCCCTGCTTTTCATCCTCTAGTCGACGTACAGCATCATCACATTTTTCCAGCCGCTTCACCTCGACTGTGAGGCCCTGCTTTTCAACCTCTAATCGACGTACGGCATCGTCGCATTTTGCACTGATCGTCTCCCTTTCCCGTTCGAGTTTTTCATTCTGTTCCAATGCGGCGAAAAGGTGCCAAATCGGGTTCGGGAAAAGGGAGGTCGTGTAACGATTGTAACTGATTGATATGTCCGGCCAATCCAACGTCTCATCACCAAAGTATGCAACGATCAGACCGTCGCCGCTGAAGCTTTCGTGAACGTCATGTTCGGCCAGGATTCGCCCGCCAAAATCCTCCAGCAGTGCAAGGCATCGCTGATGCGTCAGCGGATCGCCGGTGATCTCGCAGGCGTGGGTCGATAGCACCACAAACCGAATTCGATGATCACGGAAGAGTGTCTCACACGATCTGACTACCGACAGTTCCGCACCTTGAGCATCACAATGCAGGACATCCAAACGGTCAAGATTCTTGGCCAGCATAATATCGGGCACGGACAATTGCTCAACCCATATGGTGCCCGACGCTTCGGCCTGAAACTCTCTCGGACCGGTCGATTTCTCTCCTACGCTGGCCTGAATGAACTCAATCGGCGCATTGTTCAATTGGGCGTTCTCTCTGCCTACGCTTAAATTGGCAGGGTCGGGTTCCACGACAATTGAACGACGGGTTCCTGAAAACTCATGCATGAACCAGATCGAATAATATGACCAGAAGCAGCCGACCTCCAGCATCGAAGCGTTTTCAGTTAGGTGCCTCAGTACTTGATGGAAAATTTTCTCCTCCTGAGGTTCATGATGACCCCGGAGACGCGTTATTATCTCCTCAATAAAAACACCGTAATAGCCGCCGGCCACCACGCGGACCCCGTTGTGCATTATCTGAATTCGACGCCCGTTTTCGACGACAATTGCACCGGCGTTCGCCACCTTCGGAATGTCGGCGCAGTCTTGGCAACTCACCGTCATCTCTATCCTCAATCGCGCCGGCAGCCTGCGCGTGATGCCGCGGACGAGCCGAAAGCTTGCGATAACCCATGGCGCGCAATTCCCGGCTCAGGGTCTGCCGGGAGATGACGACGCGGAATTCCTCGAAGATCCATCGGCAGAGATCGACGATCCGCCACCGCACGATCCCATGACCAGCCGGGATCGGGCCGCTCTCGATGATCGCGGCAAGGGTGGCTCGGTGCGCGTCGTTGAGACGCGGCGGCTGTCCCGGAGCCTTCCGGTCGATCAGACCCGCCGGACCATCGGCGTTGAACTTGAGCACCCAATCGCGAACGATCTGAAGCGTCACCCCGCCAATCCTGGCCGCCTCCGTCCGACTGGCTCCCTCATAAATCGCCGCTAGCGCCAGAAGCCGCCGCGCCTGTGGTCCGTCCTTGCTCTTCCTTGCCCAACAACGCACGCCAACAGCATCAAAATCGGCCCGGAGCGGGACAGCCATGGCGAACCTCCTTCGTTCGCCACCT
>Ga0207036_10026_pt1 | contig 27582 bp, 21 predicted proteins | sample Alteio_BWMinCont_78_FD_153284 | JGI IMG/M metagenome (GOLD analysis project Ga0207036, IMG submission 153284) | Enriched cells from forest soil in Barre Woods Harvard Forest LTER site, Petersham, Massachusetts, United States -... | ecosystem: Environmental > Terrestrial > Soil > Temperate forest >... | reverse complement strand
ATTTTAGCAACAGGTCCTCTACAGATTCCTGTGCTCCCTGCGACTGTTCCGCTGCTGTGTACTTGAACTGGAGGATCATTAAGCGGCAGAACATGCCGGTAGCAGTTGTCACTAGGGCATAGCCAAAGCTCCGGAAGATAGCATCCGCTGTATCAATTTGGTGAACGACGAAAGAGTCGATCAGTGCCCAAAGTGTCCAGATGAATCCCATAAAGTACATTGAATCTGCAAGTTGGGCGATGATAGACAATTTGTAGGATTCACTAGCCGTTGCAAATAGCGCCGACCACCGGTTGAATACAAACACACCGTAGACAATCATGATTGCCGCAGGCACTATGACTCGTGCAGGAGTAATGCTGGCGTTTGACGAAATAACAAATGCACCCAGCACTACGGCGATGAACCACGCCATGCCGAGTTGCCTCGTCTCTATGAAGGTGACCATACGGGGAATGGTTTTTGGGACTGTCGTCATTGAGTCTCTCGATTCTGCTGAAGGCACATTTCAATTGTTGACTCGGTAAGGGTACCGAGATCAAGGCTACAAACATTCGTCGCGCCCGATTTTTTGAAATATTGTTCCCATTCAGAAATGCGGCGGAAGAAGTCGCCCCCCTTCCCCGAATGGGGTGGTGTGTAGACGATTACTACCTGTTCTCGATTCATTGCCGGATTGCTAGCAGGAGGTGGGTCAAAATTGAACTTGGACAGAAGTATTAGGAAGCGGGAAGGATCGAGCTTGTCGTCGTTCACCAATCGAAGGACTCCGTCAATGTCTCCATCGCCTACTTCGGATTGTTGTTGGAGAGCAAGCCCCCATTCTTCGAGTTGCGTCTTAAATTTGTCAGCAGTATTAACCTCGTCCGATCTCTGAGCTAATCGAGGCACAAAGACCACGGGCGCAACCGATTTTGTGTGCCACGCCGGTCTGGTAGCGCCAAACCAAGTTGCCGTAACCGGAGCAGGCCAGTTGCCCGCAAGGTCGGCGACTGCTTTTGACACGATACCAATAGCCCGTTTTGTGAGCGGGCCGTCGTTGTCAGAAGCCCCCAGGTCGGTCACCAAAAGTACAGACGTTCCTCTGCGGAGATTCTCGGATAGGCTGTTCTGCACCTCATAAATGGTGGTTCGGAAAATCGGCAATGCAACAACCGAACCTGCACCCGCTGCAAGCATTCGGCGCTTCCAGTCACCGATACGAGTCAGGTACACGGCTGAGTCTGATGTTTCAGTCGTGCCGGGGCGATGCAACATCAAGATGTGCTCCCCGTGCAGCAAAACAGACGTTGGCAGACGGCCCTTGGGGAGGTCTTCGAGAAAATCGGAAAGAATCACTAGCGTCTTGCGACCGGGCAAAGCGGCCCAGTTCTGCGATGCCAGCATCATAGCATCGCCAATGTCCGTATATGGTTCTGGACTACCTCGCACTCGGCTGGCGTTTATGACGGTTTCGACACACTTGTCGAGTGTGCCTCGTAGACCGTCGGCAGCATTCATAGCGCCAAGAACTTTCCGATTGTACTCAATAGTGTCACACAGGGGCGCTGCATTTGTGCTCTCTGCGCCGATCTTTCGCCACACTATTGTTGTTGGAGGATTCCATTCCTGTATTGCCAACTCTGCGAGTCCACGCGCTGTTTCTTTGAGTGCAACTCGGTCTGCTTGAGTGAGTGGAGCAAAACTTGCACTGAAGTCAACAATAACTGTGACAAAGCTCGGTTCACTGGCAGAATCAGCATTTGATTTTGATTCGCGTGAGGTGCTCGCCGCAGGGGCAGCTCGATTACAGCCGAGCGCACATGCCAAGAACGCTAATACGGTCGCGATCCTACGCACCCTAATGTGGATCGTTCGCATACGTGGCAAGCGCCTTCGTAGTTTCGTCGCGATGTCCAGTGAGGATTAACAATGGACTGGCGAGAAGTTTCGTTACTTGATCCAACAGAACAGACACAACCATAAATGTTGACACGAAAACTCGATACCCACGTTCAAAGAGGCTCAGGAACAGATGACCCGCCCTCTGTACCCAAATATCCATCAGCGCAAGGAGCGGCATGAGTTGATAACAGGCTGCTGCGAGGACATAGCACGTAAGGAGGTTTCCGACCCAAAACACGATACCAACCGGATAAGCTGGTATTGCCAGTAACAACTCCGAAACAGTGAAAATGGAAAGGAGCACGAGACCGATCAATCGCCCCCAATTTGGTGCGGTCACTTTCTGCCAATCGGCCCCTTGAACGACAGTTTCACCCCCCGCGCTGAGAAAGCCTGCGGTGCCAACGACTGCAGCCTGCGCCAGGGCCAGAAAAACGGGATTCCCTATCCCGTGCCCCAGAAGGCTAAAACTCGAAGACCCGGTGAACACGACCAACAAAGTGGCACCGATTGCTAGAGCAAACCACAAAAGCGCGTGACGGGACAGATTTATGACCTCCGGCAAGCCCAACGACTGTTCGCCAAGAGTAACCCACGACGGTTGCGCACTTGACAGCTTGCGAAGCTCTGACAGAAGTCGTTCCACCGCTTCGCTCGCGAAAGGTGCCGATGTAGAACCGGAGACTCCAGGTGGGGCAAGGGCTGTGCGAGCTGTCGCCGTCAGGGCCTCTGCACGCTGGAGTGCTGCCGTACATCGCACAGACGATCTCGTGATTGAACCAAGCTGCCTGTTGATCGTCGTCAGTGCAGTCCCTCGGAGCACCCTGGCTCCCATTCGATAGAGCGTCAAGCCCAGTGCAAACAATGTCATGACGAGCAGAAATCCCCAAATGAAGAAAACATCTGTTTGTGGTAGGGTGTAGCCGATTAGGGGTATCGTCACAGTCTCAACCCGCGTGGGCATTATCCGGGAGTAAAAAAACCCCTCCACACAGGCTATTCCAACTGCTCCGATGCTCGTCAGTATTGCACCTACATGAATTTTGGAACCTTCTTCTTGCAGATCAGGGTCGGATAGAACTCCGTGAACAAAACCCAATCCTCCCTCTACGCATGTAATTAACAATGCAAGAACAGAGAAGAGGGGAACGCCGAGAAACTTCAGGCTCGCTGAAAACCCCAAATCCCGAATGATTTGGCTTAGCATGCCCGTATTGACGGTAATAATTGAAATGATAAGCAATATTGATATAGCGAGCGCCATTCGCGCCACGCGCAACGTTCCACCAGTCTGAGCGAGGTTTGCTTCTGCTGTTGGAAGATGGAAATCCTTTGGCACTGAGTTCGAGATTGCCTTAAGGCCTTCGTGAAGTTCGGGTAGCGCGTTCGTGAATTCTTCAACTCGACCGGACACGTTCGAGAGTTGTGACTGGATATCGTGCACCGATTGCAGCAATGTGGCGTTTGTTCGACTCCAGAGGCGGCTGCTGCTGGAATCTAAATGGCGCAATAGTTGGTCCTGTGCGAAACGAGCAATCAAGGCCCGTTGAGCCTCTGAGCGTTCGGCTGCGTTCTTACGATGTCGCTCTCGGAGAAGATTAAGGTATTGTGACAGCTCGGCCCGGAGTCGTTGGGTGATCGGGAGGAAAAGATAATAGGCTGGAATTGCCACAATGGCCAAAACAACTGCTGTCGCGAATGCCCAGGCGAGAAATGTCTTGAGCCAGGGCACCTGCGTGAGTATGGTGTGTGCAAGGTCGCTCATCGGAAGCAGCACTCCTTCCCTAAGTATCCCCTTGGAAAAACAATGGCACTGCTAGTAAATCGCAACAATTTGAGGTTTGAATGTGCGGGAGACCCCTGGAAATGGCCTTTCGGAAACTTGCCATTTCGGTCACCTCAGCCTTCAACGCATCCTGCCAGGTCCGGGGGAAGGCTTGGTCACGAAGGATAGCACCAGTTTTGCCCCCCCACAACTGAATTCGCCCCAGAGCCAACCGAGAGGCAAAGTCAGGATTTGTTACTTAGCACAGGTTCGACACCCGCCAGTTTAGCGAGAGCCTGCCAATGCCTTGGATGCGGAACTCGCCGACCTTCCTGAATTGCCGAAGAATATGGTTCGCTCACCCCAAGCACCAAACGTATTTGAGATTTTGGCACTTCAGCAAGTGCTCGTTGAATCGCTTTCACGTAGACATCACGGGTGAGCCACGCAGGAAGGTCCGAAGTTTTCCACTCTCTAATCTTGTTCCTGTGTCGCAACATCGTGCCAGCCCGTTTTGCAAGAAATTCCGGACGTTGCGCATCTTTCCGTCCGGCATCGAAGTTCTCAAGGGCTACAGTGCGTGAACACTTCGCACAATACGTGTTGTCCCGTTGAATCTCTTTCCCGCAACTCCGGCAGAGACGACGCGGCTTTGGCGTTTCAACTTTCGGAAACGATGGCTGCCCTTTCGCTTCCCGTCGATGTTGCTGTGTCAACGGTGTCGAAACTCGGGTGCCGGTTCCCGATTGGCGTGTGCTGTTCCAAAGCGCACGCGCGACATGTTCAGCCCACGGCGCAATCAGCTTTGCCCAGGTTGGAGCGGTATCACTCAGCTTGGAGCAGAGTTGCGATCTCAATCTACAATTCCCGGTTTCAGTCTCAAAGAAATCAGCGCGCCGTAGGGGTTCTTGGCTTATCCAATTAAGCAACCAATCCTCGATTTGCGGACGCACAGGTTCGAGAACATCCAGGGCGAGGGAATCCCGGTTTGGAGTGTCCGTATGTAAACCTAAACCGAGACCCGGATCAAGTCCCATAGCGGTCAATGCCAGTCTGCTCTCCGATTCGAGCAAAGCGAAACAATAATTGAGAATTGCGTGGACGGGTGTTACCGCTAAACGGGGTCCGCCAGACAACGGTGAGTGCCTGCTTCCAACCGTAAGCCAATGATTCGGGATTTGGCGCAAATCCGCCTTGGGCCAAAGCACTGGAGTCTTAGACCACGCACCAAAATATGCGACTGCCGCGTGAGCTTCGAGTGTACGGATCGTTTGAAGGGTATCGGCGACAGCCAGTCTGTCTCGAAAAGTTGCGATTATCCCGGCTGTGGCGGGATCATTCAAACGCTCTTGTGTCACTCGTTGCTGCCCTGCGATCTTGGCGTCAATCAAGGCGCGAGAGATATCGAGCCCAATACCATTGTTGAGCGCAAGGGATTGGGCACGGCGCAACCGCGCATCACTAGATGCAGTCGGCCCAGTCACGAACAAGACTCTTCCAGTCGGAGTCAGCATTACGAACGAAGCGCCAACGTCGGCTAGCCATTTTAATGCCCCGAAGGTTGCGAACCCGTCGGCGGAGGTGCAGACCAAACGTTTCAGCCGATGACCGACACGGGCAAGCCTGATCTTGCGCCGCTCCGGGCCCACACCATCCTCGATTTCGAGGTGACCGGATTGCATCCTCACACGCAGACCAAAACCGTGGATTGTAAGCACGCCACTCTTGCTGATTGGAGATTTGCCGGAATGAGTCGATTGCGGTAGGTTGTGCGAAGCTGCCATTGGAGTGCCTTTCCGATGGTAGACAGGGCTTGTCGCCTGTTAGTAGCAGTCGGCAGGCCCGTTTAAACCATTACTCATTATAAATCAGTGACATAGAGTCACGATGACATTCCATTTTTCGTTTGCCGATTGTTGTTTGCGTCCTGCTGCCCTGCATCGGAGAGGAAAAACATATCAAACAACTCCCTTAACGTGCTCACCGCAAATGCGTAAGGTAGTTCTTTTGCAACGGATTCCTCATCGAATTCTGAGTGTGAAAATAGCCTCCCCTGTTCATCTACGTGCCACCATGGGAGTTGCCCGACCTTGCCAACATAAACCCTACGCCCTATCTCACCGACGGCTGGAACTCCCTTCGCTTGAAGTCCGTACATTCCGTAAGCCGCCATCCATTCACGCGTAGACATCTTTGCACGTTCGGCGATCAGCCAATTTGTCGCCATCTTTAATGCCTTCTGTTTTCGAGAGCGTTGTTTCTTGAGAGCGTCTGCGTCATGGATTCGGCCGCATGGACAAACACAGTCAAAGCAGTCAGCAAGCTCTTCAGGATTGAGTGCACTAAGGCCAAGATCGAGTCCAAGATCGAGTAACGCTCCGTGGTCGGGATCGCCTTTCGCGGCCTTTACTGGCCCTTTTCCAAATTTGAACTTTTGAAAATCCTCGCCAACTCGGTTGACCCTTCGCAGGGCATCCAAGTCACCGGCATTTGCTTTCTGTAACGCGATCCAAAGAGGTTCTTTGAACCGCTTCCAGTAAAGCAGTTCCAAAAAACCCTGATCCATCTCACGCTGCGATGGGGGCCATGACGTAACTCCAACATCGACGAGAATAAGGTTCAGAGGATCGTTGGTCGTCGGAGTGTACTGGGCGTTGGAATACCGCACCCTGACAGCCTCTAGGTCCTTTTCGAGACGCGACTCTATCTGCGCGATTCGTTCAACTGGCGGCTGCGGTCCGAGGGCCTGCCATGTTCTAACCGCATCTCGGTAAGCTGCTGTGCCTTCGATGAACAGCGGATGAACCTTCTGTTTCCAGGAGTCGGTTCGCCTTCCCATTTGGCGAAGGATAACAGTCTGGGGACGCGAAAAGAAATTTCACGTCCCTGACCATCTGGATTCTTGGGCTTAGTCTTGCCTCTGTTATGGCAAGAGCAGGCCCGACACATCGAAAATCACACCGATCAATCTCAACGTCCCCTATTTCTGGGCCTAGCTCTGCGGCTCGTGACCGCGCCCTCCACGTTCTCGCGGCCATGCGTAGCGACCCCAATCTGTCGCTGACCCACGCATCCAAGTTGCAAGGCGTCAAACCTGAAACGGTTAGGAAATACTTTCCATCGGCATTGAACGAGTCCAAAGGGAAGTACCGGGCCACGAAGAGCGATAGGTACGCCGCGACACTCTACGTTCCCGACGCCCACGGCAATTCTGTTGCCGTCAGAACTCGTTCTTCCAAGGAACGTGAACAGTTAGGCCGGTATCTCCGCGACTTGGGGCGGTACCTGCGCGGTAATCGTAACGCTCTTGCATCATGGCACGGAAAGAAGATCGCAGGAGTGGAACTCGTCACAGCAGGCCGGACGATTGTAGCAATCGAACCCGCCCTATCCGACTTCGTGCTGTATAGGTCATTCAGCGGCGGAGATGCGTGAAAGATCAGCAGCCAATCCGAACTGCCCGGCGCAAAGCTGTCAGGCAGGATCGACTTGGTGTCAACGCGTTTTGTCTTTTCTGCGGTTATGCCTGCCTGGAATCGCTCACGCAAGTATCACGCCATTGGCTCGCAGCGAGAGGGATTACCAATGATCGCTTAAATCGCTTAACTGAGGACCATCACAATTTCGGGGAAGCGCATGACCCAGATGCAATCGTAACTTTGTGCCTCAATTGTCATCGGGAAATTACCGAAGGATTGGCAGGTGAAGGGGTCAGTATGCACCCCGAAACAAATCTACTGAAGCTCATCGTTCTCATACTCAAAGCTTCGGCTGTCCTTTTTGAATCGCTCGCAAAGTCGTATCGCAAGTGGGCAAATCTGTTGGAACGCCACGTGGAGGTTAATCATGAGTAAAAAACAAAGGAAGACTGCACCGATTCCCGACATCTACGTTCGAGCACACACTGTCGTACAAAGCAACGGAAAGCGCGGAAAGAAGAAGGACGAAAACAAGAAGAACGACCACCCTGCGGATAAGGCCCCAAAGTGGCCGGATCATGCGCTGATCTTCGATGGTGAATCTAGGATTACCGCCGATCAAACCCTGACATTCGGGTTCTGGCGCTTCTGCCAATTGCGGGATGGTGTATACGTGCCTCTGGAAGAAGGAATCTTCCACGATCACGATCTTCCCGTGGAGGAACTGAACGTGCTTCGCAAATACGCGAGAGCCGCAAAGCCCGAGACCGCTGTCGACGGTTGCGACCGCTTGCGCCTTTACTCCCGCGCAAAGTTCATTGCGGAAGTTTTCGGGATGGCGATTCAGGCCAAGGCACTCATCGTCTGTTTCAATGCCGGGTTCGACCTAAGCAGGCTTGCTGTGGATTGGGAGACCGCAAAGAACGGCGGGTGGTCGTTGATCCTGTCTCAGTGGCGCAACCCGAAAACGGCTGAGCTGGGGGCGAATAAGTTTTTTCCGCGTATTGTCGTCAAGGCACTCAACAGCAAAACGGCAATCATCAATTCCACTCGCGCACCTATGTCTGAGCCGAAGAAGAAAGGTCAGCATGTTAAGCTTTGGCCAGCCGCTAGATTCCTGGACGTGCGCACTCTGCTCTGGGCACTTCGCAACAAATCCTATTCGCTAAAAACAGGATGTAAGAAGTTTGAAGTTCCTGGAAAGCTAGACCATAAGCCAACCGGGCGTGTGGATTTGGAAGAGGTGGAGTATTGCAGACAGGATGTTCGATCTACGGTTGGTCTGCTGAATGCTGTGAAGCAGGAGTACGACCTGCATCCAATCGCTCCCGGTCCTGACAAAATGTTCAGCCCGGCCAGCGTGGCGAAGGGCTATCTCGAAGAGCTGCACATTTTGCATCCGAGCGAGAAAGTTAGAGATGCAGATGCCGCATACGGCATTTTCATGCAAAGTTACTTCGGCGGGCGGGCGGAGTGCCGCATTCGCAATTGGGAACTACCAACCTGTCCGGTGGATTTCATGTCTCAGTACCCCACCGTGAACGAACTCTTAGGCAATTGGGCTGTGCTTACGGCTGAGAATGTCACCTTCCCCGAGGCGACAGCAGAAGTGCGGCGGCTGCTCTCGCAGATTACTCTTAGCCGCTGCTTTGACCGCGAACTGTGGCCCGAATTCAAGTTCTTTGCCCTGGTTCGCCCGGATAACGACATTCTTCCCGTGCGGACCATCTACAACGGCACGACTCAGAACATCGGAATCAACTTCCTTAGTAGCAAAGAGCCAATCTGGTTCGCAGGGCCAGACATCATTGCATCCATTCTCCTAACCGGAAAGGTCCCTCACATCGAAAAGGCCATCCGGGTAGTTCCGCAAGGCAAACAGGCTGGGTTAACGTCAACATCCCTGCGCGGCATGGTTTTGGTGGATGCCAACAAGAATAGTTTCTTTAAGCACGTCATCGAACAGCGAGCGGCAAACGAATCAAATCCAGAACTCCATTATTGGTTGAAGATTCTCGCCAACAGCGGGTCCTATGGTCTATTCGTAGAACTCAATCCGAACGAAGCCGATGACGCAGAACTGAAGGTCTTTGCAGGTGGAGAGTCTTTTGAGACTACTTCCGACGTGGTAGAAGAACCCGGAAAGTGGTTCGCACCTCACATCGCTTCACTCATCACATCCGGTGGCCGCCTACTTCTGGGAATGCTCGAAAAGTGCATAGCTGATGCCGGCGGAGCATTCCTGTTTTGTGACACCGACAGCGCCGCCATCGTGTCGTCGCAGCGTGGCGGGCATGTTGCCATGCCGGATGGCGCGAAGCCTATCAAGGCGCTTTCCTGGGCTGAGGTGCAAAGCATCGTTGACAGATTTGAGCTTCTCAACCCTTACGACCGCAAGGTCGTTCCTGGCTCGATTCTCAAGATTCATAAACTGAATTGGGGGCCTAACAAACAGCGCCGTCAACTCTTCGGCTACAGCATAGCTGCGAAGAGGTATGCGCTTTATACGAAATCCCACAACGACATTGAGATCGTGGAACCCAAAGCGCATGGTCTTGGCTATTTTTATGCGCCCAAGGATTCCCGTGAAGGATGGGACCACGAAATCCCGCAGTGGATATTCGAGGCTTGGGACTGGATCATTCGCGGGGTCCTCGGATTGAAGCGCACGAAGCCTTCATGGTTTGATCTTCCAGTCATGATGCGGTTGGCCGTCAGCACCCCACATCACGCATTGCAATACCTTGCCAAGGGGCCACTCACGCGCCCGAACAATTTCATGATGCTTCCACAAATAGACCGCTTTGGATGTCCACAAAACGTTGACCCGGACAAGTTCACCCTGATAACTCCTTTTTCTGACGTACGAGAAGATTGGATGAAGTCGAAATGTATCAACATCCACGATTGCGCTTCGCCCATTTACGAACTCACTGGCGAATATGACGGCACGAGAGCGGTCGCAAAGAGTTTCTTCATGCTCATGGACTCGTACCAGAATCATCCAGAGGCCAAAAGCCTCGGGCCTGACGGGAACCCGTGCGAATTCGATACGCGGGGTTTGTTGCAGCGAGCGCATATCATCGCGAACTGGCCGCCAGTCTACATCGGGAAAGAATCGGATAAACATTGGGAAGAAGGGGAAGATTTGAGCCTGTTGGAATTCAGAGCAATCCAGTACCGGCGAAAAGGGAACGCTGTCGCGAATGACGAGCAATTGGCACGGATTGCCAAGGTTCCGAAGAGGGAATTCATGCGTCGTGGGATCAATCAGCACACTCTAGAAAAGATTTGTAAGCCGGAATTCGTCAGGGCAAGCAAGCTGGCGAAGTGTTTGAAGGTGCTCGTAGAATATGAGGCATACATAAACCAGTTGCGAAAGTCTCCTGATTGAACTACAGTCTTCACTCGTATACTTCCCCGGAACAATCCCCCAAGGATTTAGGAGCATCAAACGGCTGAAACGTTGACGCTCGTATGTGTCTTTGGTGTTTACGTGTTTCGGCACGTCAAGCCGCGGGTCTGTAGGCTACATCAAGAATCGGAACGAGGACACCGCCCCAATTAAGACAGCGGAACAATGAGTTTTTTAAATGGCACAACAACTAAGCACATACCTTGGAGTCAAGTCCAACGATCTAGAGAATGCCGGTGTCCTGGATACTGTCATCGGAGTAGACACCCATCTTTTTGTTGACCCTCTTTTGCTCAATAGTGCGAAGACCCCCGAGTTCAAGGCCTCCCGGCAGAAGGTTGAGAAGCATTATGAAGAAATACTCTTGCTGCTTTCCAAGTCTGAGAAACGTGACGATCGCGCGTGGCGAGGTGCCCAAGAGCGGCTTGTATTTCGTGAGCTACCGGGTACTGCCATCGGTTATTCCGCCAAGTCTGATGACGGGAGAGGTATTGGTCCTGTACTCGGCAACCGCTTGCTAGAATCTGCGTGGGAGATTATTAAACTCGGAATCTCTGATCCCGTGATTTTCGAGTTATTGGGTCTGTTTGAAGAGGACTTCGGGGCTGATCGCTTGAGCGACATGACCATACGTATCATCCGTCATGACCTGTACGAATACACCGACAGGACGAGCAGAGAGCTAGACCTCAAGGATCTTGCACATTTGAAGACTTCTGAAAAGACTTACCTTGTGCCGCATCATCCCAGCAGGACAAAACCTCTCATCTTCCTGCCAACGGAACTTTTGAGAGACCTACCTGTTGCGCAATCATGGGATGGAATCGACGCAGTCGCCGCCCATAACCAAGCGCTACGGCAACGAATCAATCAGATGGTGGCTGGCATCTGGGGCAAACGGCGAAGGATTCCGAAACCCGAGCTCCGGAAGGCCATCTTCGAAAATCCCGACGCCCTCAAGGAACTGATTCGCGTCTACAAGGAGAGTCGACCGAAGCCGTACGATTTCGCAACGGACCCCGCAGGTGAGGTGAAGTGGTACTTCTTTGGGAAAGAGTCAGCCAATAGGTTTCCTCTTCCTCTAACATTTCAGCCCAAGCAAGGCTTGTCGGGCGTAGAGGGCGTTGTTGAAAGCATCATTGCCCAATTCAAGCGCAATATCGAGGACAACGGACTAAGGGAACACCTTTTTAGGGATGGCTCGCCGCTCCATGAACGTTATAGCCAGCGCCTGTTCTTTGCTACTGCCGATACCTATTGTGCAGCCAGTAATCTCGATCTGAGCCGCGAGCCGAACGGCGGAAACGGCCCGGTAGATTTCAAAATCAGCAGTGGCTACGACGCGCGGGTTCTGGTGGAAATCAAGTTGTCATCGAATCCACATCTTGTTCAAGGCTTTGAGCATCAACTGCCAGCTTACGAGAAAAGCGAAAATACGACATCTACTTTCTACGTGGTAATCCGCGTGACTGAATCAGAAAAACAAATCAAACAAGTTCGGGAGATTTACAACAAGGCGCAGGCCGACGGTAAAAAAGTGCCGAAGCTGGTTGTTATTGACGCGATGGAAAAGCCATCAGCCAGCAAACGGAGGTAGTGGACGTTCGCGCCGTTGGCCCCATCGAAATTCACCAGAGTGTTGAACGCGTCTGTGCAGGCGCGGCAATCGCCCATTGCGGCACAGAACACAAACACGGCCCAGCCCTTTTCCTACTCGCTCGGTTTTGTCATCGGGCAATCCCCGTTGCAGTCTATAGCTACTTAATCACGTGGAATGGCACGTTGCTGGTGAGCGTGCCGCTGGGCGTGGTCACGGTGACGAACCCGGTGGTCGCTCCTGCGGGCACTGTGGCCTCCACCAACGTGGCAGATTTAACACTGAATGTTGCCGCAGTTCCGTTCAATGACACGCTTGTTGTTCCAAAGAATCCTTGCCCGAGGATTCCGAACACTTGTCCAGCCTTCGCGGGGTTCCGCACCAAGCTCACGAACGGACCAAGGCCGGTCGTGAGACGAAAGACTGTTCCATCGCCGTTGGCACCTCCAAGGGTGGTGGCGCCGTAAAAATCTCCATCGGTACCTTGGACTAGTCCGGCGGGAATCTCGCCATCCGTGCAACCGTTCTTAAAACAAAAGGTGTAGAGTGTGGCAAACCGGCCCCTGGTGATTGTGAAAATCGTCCCTCCCCAACGGCCTCGCGATGTTATCCCATAGAGGTTTCCATCAGAGGCCTCGATCAGTCCAACTGGCCCCGAGTCGGAGTTGTTGAAGGCATACATCGTCGTCAGTGTGCCGCCTGGGGTGATTTTGAAGACCGTCCCGCAGCCAGAACCATTGACGCCACATTTGGCGACGCCGCCGTAGAAAGTTGTTCCGTAGAAGTTCCCGTCGGTTGCCTGGATCAGCCCGATCGGGCTCCTGCCGTCAGTGCAAGAGGTTTGCGAGCAAAAGATGTAAAGTGTCGTCAACGCGCCTTGCGACGTGATCTTGAAGACCGTGCCTTGGTTGTTGGCTCCGCCCGCCACAGTCGTCCCGTAGAAACTGCCGTCGGTTGCCTGGATCAGCCCGCTAGGGCCGCTGCCGTCAGTGCAGACGGTTTGCGGGCAAAAGCTGTAGAGTGTCGTCAAAGCGCCACTTGGGCTGATCTTGAACACCGTGCCACAGCCAAAGCCATCCCCGGTATTGCATGCGTTGTGATTCCCGCCGAAGAACGTCGCCCCGTAGAAGTTCCCACCGACGGCTTGGATCAGCGACGCTTGTGGGTATAGCCCGTCGGGACAACTGCCTTGCAAGCAGAAGTCGTAGAGCGTCGTTAACATGCCGCTCGGGCTGAGTCTGAAGACGGTGCCGCAGCCAAGGGTGCCAAAATTGTCGCAAGTGTTTGCCCCGCCGTAGGCAGTCGTCCCGTAGAAGTTCCCATCGGTTGCCTGGATGAGCTCAGCCTCGGGGCCGTTGCCGTCCAAGCAGGCGTCCTGCGAGCAAAAGTTGTATAGCGTCGTTAGGACGCCAGTTGGGGTGATCTCGAAGACGGTGCCACAGCCAACACCGTTACACATGTTTGCTCCGCCAAGATTTGTTATGCCGTAGAAATTCCCATCAGCGGCCTGCACCACCCCAGAGGGGTACTGTCCGTCCGCGCCGTTAAAGCTGTGCAATGTTGTGAAAGTTTGGCCATGTACTACGATCGCTGTAGCAGCACAGAGCGCGACCACGGTGCTCAACTTCCACCCTCTAAGTTTCGTCATTGGTGACCTCCGTGGCGCAACGTCGGATCGTGGCCTACTCACGCTAGAGAACATGCCCGGCTGCGAACCGCAAGGGGGAGTACGCTGCGGAAATGCCGAGCAGTGAAGGATTATCTTCCCCAGCCTGGTTGGGGTCAAGCTGTACCCTATTAATTTAATCTTTCATTGTGGGGCGTGAGTCTTTGAACTTTTTCGCGCAACTTTTTTGAAAATTCGCTGACCTTGAAATCGACCGGAATCGGAATAAAAAGACCTGCATCTACCGTGTTATCAGCAACGTCCAACCATACTGTTGTTGAGGTTAAATAAAAACATCCACCATACGCCAATGACCCAGCCTGCTCTGCGAACTCCGCGCGCGTTTTTTCTAAAAATCTCGCCGTGCCCACACGCAACAAAGTGTAGGCGTCGCACCCTATGGCCGAACACTCCAACAATCAAAAGTGAGCTGATCGCCAGGGGGGTGTAGCAAAATCCCCTCAATGCGTAACATCCCGTCAACCGTCGCCCGGGAGGAGGGAAGGAGAGACTCTTAGAGCGCCCCCCTCTGGTAATGGCTGATGAAAGATTAAATAAGGTGCAGCTTGACCCAAGCCAGACCGGGGACGATAATCCTCACTGTTCGGCGTTTCAGCATCGCACCCCCTTGCTGTTCTCGGCTAGGTAGGTCCCGTTTCTCTCGCGTGAGTGGGCCGCGAGTCCGAGTCTCGTAACTACGGAGGTGCCCAATGACGAAGCTCAGCGGATGCAAAAACGGCTGCGCAGTGATTTTGCTCTGTGCCGCGACTGCCATTGCAGCGCACGCGCAGACATTTACCACACTTTTTGTATTTGACATCACAGACGGCCTCTCTCCCGTCGGGCTCGTGCAAGGCATCGGCGGGAAGTTCTACGGCTCCACAAGCCAAGGCGGCGCGCAAGGGTGGGGCACAGTTTATAGAATCAGCCCAGGCGGATTGACAACTCTCTATAGTTTTTGCTCGCAGAGGCAAGGGGACATGTGCCTGGACGGGCAAGAGCCCAATCCGCTAGTCCTGGCCACTGACCTCAACTTCTACGGGACAACCTCCTCAGGGGGTTCCGGCAGCGGCGGGACGGTTTTCAAAATCACCCCCGGAGGGACGCTGACCACACTTTACAACTTTTGCTCACTACCCAACTGCACGGATGGACTGGAGCCCTACTATGCTCTCACCCAGGGCGCTGATGGGAACCTCTATGGGCTAACCCTGAGAGACGGTTACGGAACAGTATTCAAAGCCACCCGCAGTGGCACGCTCACGACGATATACACCTTCTGCTCTCAGACACAGTGCACGGACGGGGCAGACCCCAGGGGGCCACTTGTCCAGTCCGCCGATGAGAATCTCTACGGGACCACCTATTATGGCGGGGCCTATGGCGGCGGTTCGGTGTTCAAAATCACGCCCGCTGGCAGCCTAACGACGCTATACAGCTTTTGTTCGAACAAGCCATGCGTAGACGGGAGGCAGCCCAACGCGGGTCTGATTCAAGGCACTGACGGGAACCTTTACGGGACAACGGAACTCGGCGGGTTCTACGACCGGGGGACTGTCTTCCAGATCACTCCGGGTGGTAAGTTGACCAGGCTTCACAGTTTCTGTTTGCGCACCTCTTGCGAGGACGGGGCGTGGCCGGAAGAATTGATCCAGGCCAGTGACGGAAACCTCTGGGGGATTACCACGAACGGTGGCGCCCACGGATATGGGACAATTTTCTCCATCACGCCTCGCGGCGTGCTCACCACGGTCTACAACTTTTGCTCCGAAAGAGACTGCGCCGACGGGCCCGGTTCTACGGCAACACTGATGCAAGCTACCGACGGGAATTTTTATGGCACAAACTACTACTACGGGGCTAACTCTGAGGGAACCATCTTCCGACTGTCTACTGGCCTCGGCCCATTCGTCACCTTCGTTCGTGCCGCAGGCAAAGTCGGCGAAACCGGGCCGATCCTCGGCCAAGGATTTACCGGAACTACCAGCGTTGCCATCAACGGAATCCAGGTGAACTTCACTGTTACCTCAGATAAAGACATACGAGCGACCGTACCCGAAGGCGCAACCACCGGCTACGTCACCGTGACCACGCCCAGCGGCACACTGACCAGCAATGTGCCGTTCCGCGTGATCCCGTAGCGTTAGAAAATCACTGGTCCAAGGCCACGCCGCGCAGGGCGTGAGTGTGATCTCCACACCCCGGTCGCGCCTGCACCCACGCATCGCGAAGTGCGCTATGTATCGGAGAACACTGATCAAGCCTTGCATCCACTGGACCCTTGACTAACCCTACTGCTTCCATTTGTTCTCAATTCGCGGCGGATGCTGCAAGGTTTGCATCACCACGCAATACTGTTCCGTTTTCGCCTGCAACGCGCTTAACTGCTCAACCGTTGCATGCGGTGCCCGGATGTCGAAAGTGACTCGGATGCTCTCAAAGCCGACGGGCGCCTGTTTCGATATTCCGAGCGTTCCTTGCAGATCCAGGTCGCCCTCGACCGTGACATCTATTCTTTCTGTAGGTATTCCCATGGCAGCGGCCACCATTTGGCAAGTGATCTGCGCGCAGGCGGCTAACGCACCTAACAGCAGGTCTCCAGAGCAGGCCCCGGTACCTGCGCCACCGACCCCTTGGTGCGCTTGTGCCTTGTAGATTGCCCGCCCCAAGTCCACAGAACAAGCGATCGGTGCGTCCGTTTGGGCGCCGTGGGCAGTCAGGGTGATTCGGGAACTCACCGGGTCTTGCCGGTACATTTCTTTCAGTGGCCGCTGCAACGATCGAATATCCATAAAACCCCTCCGAAATCTGGGGTATTATAAGCCCGTCGATGGTGCTGCCCTGGGTTTGTCCCGGCATCGACTTAAGATTCAACTGTAATTGCGCAGGGGCGAGCAGGCTTCTTGTTGCTTGTCCGTAGCTGCGCCAGCAAGGTCCATGAACCCACCTCCCACGTCAGGTTCGGCGCCATTCACCCTGTTGCCGGGTACGCGCTTCGGCAATTACGAGATTCTCCAGCGGCTGGGCGCCGGCGGCATGGGTGAGGTCTATCGCGCTAAGGACTTACGCCTCGACCGTGAGGTCGCAATCAAGACCCTTTCGCCAGACAGCGGTTCTCAACCGGGAGCCTTGTCGCGCTTCGAGCAGGAAGCCCGTTCCGCCTGCGCGCTTAATCACCCGAACATCGTGACGATTTATGAACTTGGGAATGTAGACGGCACGCGATATATCGCGATGGAACTGGTGGATGGAGAAACGGTACGGACGCTGCTCGCCTCCGGCCCGGTTGCATTTCGCAAGACGGTTGCAATCGCGGCGCAGATTGCCGACGGTCTCGCCAAAGCGCACGAGATGGGAGTCATTCATCGCGACCTGAAGCCGGAGAACCTGATGGTTTCTCGCGACGGCACGGCCAAGGTGCTGGATTTCGGTTTGGCGAAACTTCGGAACGTCGACCAGACCCGGAGTTCCGGTTCAACCACCAGCATCACCGAGCACGGAACAGTGATGGGCACCGTCGGCTACATGTCGCCGGAACAAACGACTGGCGGCGAGCTCGATTTTCGTTCCGACCAGTTTTCCTTCGGATCGGTCCTTTACGAAATGGTCACCGGGTCTCCTGCGTTCCAGAAAAAGACCCATGCGGAAACCACCGCCGCAATCCTTCGCGATGAGCCCGAGCGCCTCGGTGCCAGAATGCTTCAGGCGCCTGCTCCTTTCATTTGGATCGTGGAGCGCTGTCTCGCCAAGGACCCTAAACAGCGCTACGCCTCCACCCGGGACTTGGCTCGCGACCTCGCCGCGGTGCGCGACCGTCTCGCCGATGCTCCTGGCCGGGAATCCGAGTCTCGCCCCAACAACCTGCCGGTGCAGCGCACCGCATTCATTGGACGGGAACACGAGGCAGCTGGCCTCCGTCAGCTCTTGAGCCGCGTGGACGTACAACTCGTGATTCTGACCGGTCCGGGCGGCATCGGAAAGACGCGGCTCGCCTTGCAGGTGGCGGGCGAAATCGCCGATCAGTTTCCAGGGGGTGTGTGCTTTGTCGCTCTGTCAGCGATTGGCGAAGGTGGCTTGATCGCTTCCACGATCGCGCAAGCACTGGGCATGCGGGAAACCGGAAATACGTCGCCGCAGGAAAGCTTGATGGAGTACGTGGGCGGCCTGGGCCAGCCGATGCTTCTCTTGCTCGACAACTTTGAGCACCTTGTCTCCGCAGCGCCGTTCGTGGCGCAACTGCTGACCGCCGGCCCGAAACTCAAGGTCGTGGTCACCAGCCAAGCGCCGCTTCATGTCTACGGCGAACATGAATTTCCCGTGCCGCCGCTCGGGCTGCCTGACCCCAGGTCCATTCCGCCTCTGGAGGTGCTTTCCCGTTTTCCAGCCGTCGCGCTCTTTGTGGCACGCGCGCAGGCTGTGAAGCGCGAATTCGCGCTGACGAAGGAAAACGCATCCGCGGTGGCGGCCATCTGCTCCCGCCTTGACGGCCTGCCTCTCGCCATCGAACTTGCCGCCGCGCGCATCAAGCTGCTTTCGCCGTCCGCCATGCTGACACGCCTCGAAAGCAGCTTGAACCTGCTGACCGGTGGCGCCCGCGACCTGCCAACTCGGCAACAAACTCTTCGCAACACCGTGGACTGGAGTTACGGCCTCCTCAATGGCGCCGAGCAAACTCTCTTTCGGAGGCTTTCCGCGTTTACCGGCAGCTGCACGCTGGAAGGCGTGGAAGCCGTGTGCAACACCAAAGGCGATCTGGGTCTCGACGTGCTCGATGGCATGGCTTCCATGATCGACAAGAGCCTGGTGCAGCAGGTGGAGCAGGTCGATAAAGAAACGCGCTTTTTTATGCTCTCCACCATCCGGGAGTACGCTCTCGAACGCCTCTCCGAAAGCGACGATGAATCCGCAACTCGCCGAGCCCATGCTGCTTATTACCTCGTGCTTTCCGAAGAAGGCGCCGAGGACGCTGCTGCTCACCCCGAATGGCTCGACCGTTTCGGTGTCGAACATGAGAACTTCCGGTTGGCGATCGATCATCTGATAAATGCCGGGGATGTTGACTGGGCCCTCCGCATGGCCACCGCTCTGTTTCGCTTCTGGGAGACGCGGGAACATCTTACGGAGGGCCGTGACACCATCGCCCGGGTGCTGGCGTTGGAAGGGGCTGCGGCTCGTCCGAAGCTTCGCGCCCGCCTTCTGTTTGCTGGCGCGGTTCTGGCGAGCGAGCAGGGCGATTACGGCTGTGCGCAGCAGATGTTCGAAAACAGCCTCGAGACTTGCCTCGAACTGAACGATAAGCGCGGCATCGTGGTCGCACTGAACGCGCAGGCTGTCATGGCTCGCAATCGTGGCGAAATTGCTGCCGCGTCCTTACTCTTCGAACGATGTGTCGCAATATGGAAGGACCTGGGCGATCCCGCTGACTTCGCCCGAGCCCTCAGCAATTTCGCCAGTGTGATGAAGTCGCAGGGCGAATATCAGCGTGCATCCTCGCTTTATGATGAGTCTCTAACGATCTTCCGCCAGGTTGGAGATGGCGCCGGCGCCGCCTGGACGTTGAACTACCTGGGCGACGTCGCTCGGGAAAAAGCGGACTTCGTTGCCGCGCGTTCATTTTGTGAACAGAGCCTGTCGGAGTTCTGCCGGCTGCGCGACAGCTGGGGTATTGCGAGCACCCTATTCGATTTGGCAAGCCTGAGCTGCGATCAGGGCAAAAACGCCGAGGCGTGCCGGCTGTACGGCGAAAGCATCAAGTTGTTCCAGGAGTTGGGTCACAAACGCGGCATCGCGAGGGCGCTAGAATGTCTCGCCGTAAGTGCCGCAGCCCAGGCGAACGCCGAACAATCTCTGCACTTGGCAGGATCCGCAGCCGCGCTTCGCCAAAGGTTGGGCGCTCCGCTCACGCCCGCCGAGCAACTCAGGCTTGAGAAAGCCCTGGAATTTGCCCGCCGCACGCTCGGCAATGCTGCGGGGACGGCATGGATGGAAGGTTGGGCGATGACGGTCGAGCACGCCGTCCATGAGGCGCTTAAGTTCGAGGCGGAACCAGGCCTCCCAACTCGAAACTTCGCTTAAGTCAGCTTGCGGTGCCGGGATCGATCAGGCGCCGCACTGCTGAGACGCGATTCGCCGGAAAACCTCCGCGGCGTGCGTGTTCGCGAACCGTTTCCTCGTCCGGCGCCAGGTATACACAATAGACTTTATCGCCGGTGACGTAGGAGTGGAGCCATTTGATTTCCGGCCCCATATCCTTCAGCACCCCTACTGACTTTCTAGCGACTGCCTGCAGTTCCGCATCAGATAAATCGCCTGCGCCTGGGATCTCTCTCTCGATCACGTATTGGGGCATGGCTACCTCGCTGAACGGTCATGGTAGCAGATTTTTCGCGCGAAAGTGCATCCCCTGCGCCATGCAAAACGCTACAAAGGGCGGGAGCAGTTTCCTTGGGCGAACCTATAATCATCCCGGACAAAACGCTGCCGAGCTTCCCGTCCGCTCCACAGCCCCGGCGCCTTATCAGGGATTCACGGTTTGTGTAATGGTGTTAGACACTCCGGGGTTGAAGTTACTGTCGCCGGAATAGAGTGCCTTCACCTTGAATGCTCCGGTCTTGTTGACTGTAACCGTGATACTGGCGGTTCCATTCGAGAGCGCTGCCTTTTTCTTCTCCGATCCGCTCTCAAACGTAATCTCCCCCGTCGGCTGCCCGGTCAGTGCCGCTGCCACCGTGACCGTAGCCGTTACTGGTTGGCCCTGCTTCGACGGATTCGGTGAGCTGGTCAGTGTAATCCGCGTTGCCGCCGCATTCAGGAACACGCTCGCCGACGTGGCCAGATCGTTGGCGGCTACAATGTCGTCCGATCCCGCAGCCTGGCCGTTCAACCCTCTCGCCGCCATTCCAATGGGGAACTTGCCGGTGTTGAATTGTTGCTGTGCCTGGAACGTCCCGTCGCCGTTCCCCAGCAGCACGCTCATGTTGTTTCCAATCAGGTTGGCGACGACCAGGTCCGGAATCCCATCGCCATTGAAATCTCCCACGGCCAGTCCGTTGGGCCCCAGGCCGGCGGTGGCGTTCATGACCGGCTTAAACGTTCCATCACCAATCCCCAGCAGAACACCGGCCGTGCCCGTATTTCCGCTTGTGTAGTTCGCGGTTACCAGGTCCGGAATGCCGTCCCGGTTTATGTCCGCCGTTACTACGGCCGCGGGCGCATTCCCGGCGACATACTCGGTGTATGGGCCAAACGTTCCGTCGCCATTGCCGAGCAGGACGCACACGGCGCCGTCGAAGTAGCACGTCACCGCCAGGTCCTGCTTGCCGTCCTTGTTGAAATCTCCCGTGCTCACCGACCACGGCTCTAACGCTGTGGGATAAGTCTTCATGCTCTGGAAGGTGCCGTCGCGATTATTCAGAAATATCCCAACGTTGTTGGAACCCTCGTTGGTCACCACCAGGTCGGGATAGCCGTCGCCGTTGAAATCCGCAACCGCCACCCAATGTGGAAAACTTCCGGCCAGGTAGTCACTGTGCGCTTGAAAAGTGCCGTCCCCGTTGCCCAGGAGTACGCTGACCGAGCTTCCAGTATCGTTCGCCGTTACCAGGTCCAGCTTGCCGTCTTTGTTGAAATCGGCGGCCATCACCACCACTGGCCCGCGGCCCGTAGAGTAATCCACCTGGGGTTGAAAGGTTCCGTCGCCATTCCCCAGGAATACGCTGATGGACCCTGCATTTCCGCCGTTGTAGTTGGAAATCGCCAGATCCAGCTTGCCGTCCTTGTTGAAATCCCCAACGGCAATCGACTGCGGGTTTGTCCCTGTCGTGTAATCCGTTCGCTGGAAATTCAATATGCTTATTGCCGCACCCGGCGCGCTGCGTTGCATCCGTGCTCCGTACAGGGAGGCTCCTAACGGAGCCGTAAGCACTGGCACTGCAATCAACAGAATCAGTACACACACTGCGATGGCTACGGCTATGGATGAGAACTGAGTTGGTTTCATTTGAACTCCTGAGTTTCGGCTCTGGGGGCTGATTTCGCTCCGCGCCAGAATTCTACCTCAGAACCGGCCCGGCTGTGGATGCCTGGATGATAGCTGACGCTATTCCGGATAGAACGCCGCCGAACTCCCTACCCACTCCATGTTCTTATTGTGGTCCACGCCCATCATCTTGCCGCGGCCCATCCGAATGATGGTCAACACTGGCAACAACTCATCGACCCATATGTACATGATGCGAATTTCTGCCTTGGTTGCCCCGAACGGGGTCTCGATCACCGGCTCGAACTCCATTCGTTCCTGCAGAATGTAATCGCCGCGCTTGTCCTGAGGGATGGCCTCCAGGTCGCCTTTCGTGGGATTGATTAAGACCCCCAGCCCGGCGAACGAGAACAAGGGCTTGAGCACATATTTCTCCAGATCGACTGGCACACCTTCGATGCGATCCAGAAAATAGGTCTTAGGCACAGACTCATGCCGCAGGTAGGGCAGCGAAAATTTGCTCATGCGGAAATACCAGTTCGGATGCCCCGCCCATTCGACATCCAGCTCTTCATCAAAGCGAAAGTTGAGCTTCAGCTTCTTGCGCACCAGTTCGTCCACGATCGCGCGGTTGTAGATGCGGCGAATCGGGATCTGCTTCCCGCCTTTCTTGTAAAACAACTCTCGGCCTTGTTTTTCGATCTCAGTGATCGCGACCGTCGGGATTCCCAGCAACTTCTCCGTCACCAGGAAATCCGGCAGCGTCTTCTGATGCAGCGGGTCAATCTCCATCAGAATCACATTCTCGGGATCGTGCTTGCCGACGATTGCTTGCCGCAGCAGCGTCTGGTAGCCTTCCCAATCCATTCCGCGATGCAGGTAGCGCAAGTCTTTGTTCAGTCCGAACACTTCCTGGTATACCTGCGAAAGCACTGCCTGATAGGCGTATAGAGAAGGGAAACCCTGCAACTCCACGAGCTTCGGCTGCAAGGTGCCGGACGCATCTTTCACCAACCCAAAATCCACCTGGATAAACATGGGATGCGGCGCTTCGTTAGGAACATTGAACTCCGGCGGAATCGTCCTGGAGGATGCCTTGAAGTATTCCGGGGTTTCAAGCTGGTGAATCAGTTCTGCACCGTACTGTGCCATCTGCTCCAGCAGCGTCTTGGGGAAAAAACACGGCGTCTCGGCCAGCCGGAATTCCACCGGCGCACCGCAGCGTTCTGTCATCCGTTTGAGAAATGTCTGGTATTTTGCCGGAGTGAAGTTCGCATTGAACTGTTTGCGTAAATAAGGAATCATCGAATGTTTGTAGCTGCGGGTATCAGCGAACCTGTAGTGCCGGCGTCCACGCCGGCTGTTGCGAGGGCAGCTTGCTCTCGTTTACGCCTCAATCAAAAACTGCCCGCCCCGCATGATCTGCTCGTTATCCACCCAAATATCGAACTTCCGCCCCACCACATCGATATGGGTGCACGAGTACCAGTCTGCGCCGGTGTGCGCGCCGTAGGGGTTGCCGAACGCGATGTGGACGCCGGGAAACTTTTCATCCTGGAGAATCTGGCCAATCACATCTTTCAACTCGATATTCGTGCCGATGGCGAATTCGCCCACGCGATCGCTGCTTTCGTCGGTGTGGGTATAGTTCCAGAAATCGCTCTCCAGTTCACGATTCGCGGAATGAGCTTCCGTCACCCGATTCGCTTTCATGCGAATAGTCAGTGGATTCTGCTTCAGATCGCCGAATTTTGCCGAAAGCCAGTCGCCGGCCACTCCATCACTAACGAATGTCCCGTTCACCTCGCCCGGCGTGGTAAACACCTCGCCACCCGGCAGGTTCCCCCACTTCTCGGGACTGATGAGCCCGCTGGTTTTGATCCAGCGATAGTTGGGATTCAAATCCGCCACGAGATCCGTTCCCGCCGGAGTCTTCGCGCGAATCTGCCGAGCCTTCCGCACCATGTCCACCACTTTGGTGCTGATCCGGTCCACTTTCAGGAAATCCGCACGCATTCCCTCCAGCATGATCTGGCGGTTGATGTTCACCATGTGGGCGTGGCGAATCTTTTGCCGGTTCACGATGTCGGTCATCGCCATGCGAGTACGCAGTTCGTTGGCTTGCGCCTGCACCGCAAAAATGCTGACCTGGCTGGTCTCGAGGTCTTCCGCAATCTCCCGTGGAAACTCGGCCAGCGGCCTCGGCGCAACCTCTTCGAGCACGAATCCCCGGTAGGGCGCGCCCACGCTCTCGAGTTCGCTCACAATGCTGGCGGCGATTTCCTTGGTCGCCTCATCCGTGATAACCGTGACTTTCTCGCTCGGTTGCACACGCAGGCACACCTTCACCGCGTTCCGCGCTCCGGGGGTGAGTTCAGGGTCGAAAGGAATATCGCTTAGGTGGGTTAGAGTGCCAGACCCGGTTTGCGCCTTTTGCAAGCGGGTGGGATTCTGTGTCTCATCAACGGACTTTGTCATTACCCTACTTTTCTCGCCGGAGTGGCCTCTGCTTCAATGCCGACTTCCGTCTCCTCTATGATGTAGTCAACGACCTTCTTAAGGTCGCCGGTTTCCTGGAACACGCGCAACTGCCGGTCTGCGCCGGTCCCCATTTCCAGGATCTCATGAATGTAGTTTAGTTCGTCGCGCGAATCCAGTTCGTCGGCGACATCATCGACAAACTCCAGATACTCCAGCACCAAGTCGCGTGCCGGGACCTCCTTCTGTTTGCCGAAGTCGATCATCTTCCCATTCAGCCCGTAGCGCGCTGCCCGCCATTTGTTTTCCATCAGCAGCGCCCGCCGGTAGAGCCGGAATCCCTGGTTCGCGGAATACAGCTTATACAGTTTGGCAACCGTGGCCTGGATGAGCGCCGCGAGCGCAATGGTTTCATCTACCCGCATGGGAATGTCACACACCCGGAATTCCAGCGTGTTGAAGAATGGGTGCGGACGGATGTCCCACCAGATCTTTTTCGCGTTATCGATGCAGTTGGTCTTGATCAACAGCTTGATGAAGTTTTCGTATTCTCCCCAACTGGGGAAGTAATCCGGAATGTTGGTGCGCGGAAACTTGTCGAACACTTTACAGCGATACGACTTCAGTCCGGTGTTCATGCCCAGCCAGAATGGAGAATTCGTCGATAGCGCCAGAATGTGCGGCACAAAGTAGCGGGCGTGGTTCATCAGGTGGATCGCGGTCTCCCGGTCCTCCACGCCGACGTGCACGTGCAAACCAAAGATCAGATTGGCCCGCGCCACCAGTTGCATGTCCTCCACGATGTTCTTGTAGCGATCGTCCGGCGTGATTTCCTGCTCACGCCAGTCGGCGAAAGGATGAGTCGCCGCCGACGCCAGCCGCAGGCCATTGTCCTTGGCCAGTTTGATCATGTCGCGGCGCAACGCCTTGACCTCGGCCTTGGCAGTCTTGATGTTGTTGCACACGGAAGTGCCTACTTCGACCACCGCCTGGTGCAGTTCCGCTTTTACCTTTTCCTGGAGGCGCATTCGCCCCTGCTCCATCATTTCTGTGTGGATGTGGGAGCGCAGGTCGCGCGTGACGGGATCTACCGTCTGATATTCTTCTTCGATCCCGAGGGTGAAGGTTGGTTGCATGCTGAGGCCGGAACTGGGTCAACTACCTCATAACTATAACAATTATGGCTCTTTTTAGAACTGCCTAACTTTCGGCCGCAATGCTTGCCGATGCTTTCCTCTTTGTTCCGCCAGGCCCCCTTCTGGTCAGTCCTCTACGCTCTTGCCCGCTTCTTTACGGCGGGTTTGGCTGAAGGCACTTCCATCGGCCCGGTCAGGAACGCCGCCCAACGCAGTTCTTCCGCCGGATTCTCTCCGCTAAGCGCCTTGTTCACAGCCATTTCCGCCACCGCATCCACCACCCATTCAAAATTGGACTGGCCCACCGAGGTAATCTCTGCGTCCGGCGCCGGATTCATGAAGTCAATGGCGTAGGGCACGCCGTCCTCCACCGCAAACTCCACCGTATTCAAGTCGTATCCCAACGCCTGGCACAAGGTCAGCGAATCCTTCACGATCCGTTCCTGCAGCTTAACGCTCGAGGGCGGCGGGTTGCCCTTCACATAGCGTTCATGATGAGGCGCCTTCGGGTCGTACTTCATGATGTGAACTTTTTCCTGTCCCACCACATAACAGCGATAGTATTCCTCGAACTCCACGCCGTGTTGCAGGGTCATGCACAGGTCGCCGGTCTGATTGTAATTACGGAAAAACTCCTCCCGTGAATCGACTTTGTATACGTGTTTCCATCCTCCGCCGGCATACGGCTTCAGGAACGCAGGAAATCCGACGTACTCAAATACGTCATCCCAATTCAAGGGATAGATCAGGTTGCGCATGGAGCGGTCCGTGGTCCCCTCGGGATGTTTGTTGTGCGGCAGGATCACCGTCGGAGGAATGGCCACGCCCAGCTTGGTGGCCAGCGCATAGTTGAAAAACTTGTCGTCTGCTGTCCACCAGAAAGGATTGTTGACAACGATCGTCCCGGTCAGCGCGGCATTCTTCAAATAGGCACGGTAGAAGGGAATGTCCTGCGAAATCCGGTCGATGATGACCTTGTATCCGCTGGGGTCGGCCATCTTCACCCCGCCCAGCTTCACAAACTCCGCGTGCACACCATCCACCTTCATGCCGTTGATCTTCTCCACCAACGCCGGCGGAAAGGTATTCTCCATCCCAAACAAGACTCCGATTTTCTTCATAGAAGCACCCCAATGCGTGGGCTCCACACAACCACGCTGACGACTATCGACCTGCGACCAACGACCCGCCTAAAAGTACTTCACCGCCATCTTTTGCCACAGCGGCCAGTCATGTTTCGAATTGTCTCCCCAGACGTCCAACCAGTGGGGCACACCTTTATCATGCAGTTTCGCTGACAACTTCACATTCTCGTCCAGACACATGTCCCAATCCGCCGACCCCAGTACGATCTTCATCTGCCGGTAGCGGCTCAGGTACCAGTCGTCATGGGTGTTCGGCAGGAAATCCTGCGGACAGTTGAAGTAGCAATCATCGTCGTAGTAACCGTCCAGAAACTGATGAATATCGTAGGCCCCGCTCATGCTCACGCAATGCGAAACCACTCCAGGATGCTTCAACGAGAAATTCATGGCGTGGTAACCGCCGAAGCTCGCGCCGGTCACCGCCAGATCCGGGGACGCGTTCTTCCATTTAATAAACGGCAGGAACTCGTGCAGGATATAGCGCTCGTACTGCAAATGCCTCAGCACCCGCACCCGTGGGTGGACGCCCTTGTTGTACCAACTTTCCGTGTCCACGCCGTCGGGACAAAACACCTGCAACTCGCCCGCCTCAATCTTCGGCGCCAATACGCTGATCATTCCCCGGTCTTCATACTCAAAGAACTTCCCCATCGAGGTGGGAAACACCAGCAGTGGCGTCCCCGAGTGCCCAAACACCAGGGCTTCCATGTCGCGATAGAGTTCCTGGCTGTATCCTTTGTGATATTCGCGGTTCATTGATTGTCAACCCAGGGATCGTCAAGCCAAGGATCGTCAACCCAAGGCCGAAACATCTTACCTGATTTTCGGCCACGGGGCGGGAGTTCCTCCTCGCAATTGGCTGGAAATCGGAGAAAGGACAAACTACAACTGCTACTGGGGAGCTTGAGTGGGTGGCATTTGGGGCGTCATGGGCGGCTGTGGAGCTGTCCCAAATCCGCCAGGGGCGTTGGGCTGGCCGCCAAATCCAAAAGGCGAAGTCTGTGTACCGGGGGCGCCGTTGACGCCCGGCGTTACACCGCCGCCAGGTGCGCCGGCCAGGCCTTGAGCTCCAGTCACCAAGGAGGGCTGGTAGGGCGTG
>Ga0207036_10025_pt1 | contig 27965 bp, 17 predicted proteins | sample Alteio_BWMinCont_78_FD_153284 | JGI IMG/M metagenome (GOLD analysis project Ga0207036, IMG submission 153284) | Enriched cells from forest soil in Barre Woods Harvard Forest LTER site, Petersham, Massachusetts, United States -... | ecosystem: Environmental > Terrestrial > Soil > Temperate forest >... | reverse complement strand
GGTGCGTGATGGTGCTCGTTGGACACTGAACTCGAAATGACTGAGCGCTTGCCGGCAGCGCAGCGATACCCAGCAGTCCCACCAGGATCCACAAAACGCTCAATGTTCTACTCGCCATGCCCCCTCCTCTAACGCCGCCGCAGGCGGCTTGCTTGACCGCTTGATCGCGGCTCACCCCAAGTCAAGCCCAATCCATTTCGCCGCGCCCATGCTTTTTACCAGATCAGAAATCCCTGTCTTTGATCGTGAGCAAATTTTCGGAGAAAATCAGCGGAGTAACGAAATGTTGAAGATATTGCAACACGATACCCCGAAGACGCGCTCGAATAAGGGGTGAATCACGTTTGGACCTATGCTTGCTTGAGCGCCCTTACGCATTGCAAACAATCAGGACTCACGGCCGTCTATGCGAACAAAGGTTGTGATATAAGAAAATGTCTGACTCTTTCTCGACGAAATCGGCTCGGTCCGAGAGAGGCACTTATGAAATTCTGTTCTTTGGCCCTGGCCGTCGTCGTAGGCGCTTGGCCTGTGCCCACGCCGGCGGACTCTTCCGCGGAGCACTTGTCCAAGGGGGAAACACTTCTCGCTGCGAAGGATTACAGTGGAGCCATCCGGGAGTACCGGGAGGCTGTCCGTCTGAACCCGCGAGATCCAAAAGGACATTTCGAACTTGGCATGGCCCTAAAGTCAAAAGGAGACCTGGAGGAAGCCCTTTCACAATACCGCGAAGCGATCCGACTTCAGCCGGGCTTGGCTGAAGCGCATGTAAACATTGGGTCCATTCTGCAGTTGAAAAATGATCTCGACGGAGCGGTTTCGGAGTACCGCGAAGCGATCCGGCTTCAATCGGGCGTAGCTGAAGCGCATATGAACCTCGGGTCCGTTCTGCAGAGGAAAAACGATTTTGGCGGAGCCGTTTCGGAGTACCGCGAGGCGATCCGACTTAGGCCCGATTTTGCGCTCGCACATGCCCACCTCGGTTCCATCCTGCGAATCCAACAAAAGCCAGATGAGGCCGCGACCGAGTTGCGGGAGGCTTCGCGATTGGACCCAAACATTGCCGAAGCGCACCGGGACCTCGGGTTTATCCTCGGATCCAAGCGCGACATGCAAGGGGCCATTATTGAGCTGCGCAAGGCGCTGCGCCTGAATCCTAGCCTTTTCGATGCGCACATGGGCCTCGGCAGCGCATTGCGGGCCACCGGTGATTTGGGCGGGGCCATCGCAGAGTATCGTGAGGCGGTTCGGTTGAACCCGGGGTTCTCCTATGCTCATTACAATCTGGCGTCCGCATTGTTCATGCACGGTGACAAAGACGAAGCCGCAAAAGAGTTCGCGGAGGCCGAACGCCTGAATCCGAAGTTAAAGAAGCCAGAAAACAGACCTCGACCTATCCAGCCGTAGATAATTGGTCCACGAAACTCTGTAACAACTCTTCAAGCAAGAACAGACTCTTGAGGCGAGCCACGTCATCAGGGGTCCAGCAAAGAGGTCAAAGATTATTCCGTTCCGTCCGCCAACACCTCCTGCTACGCCGGCCGAGACCGTTTATTCGGATCGGAGTTTCGTATCTTTGATCTCCAGCAACTTTCTTTACAAACTGAGCTGCGAGAATGAGCTGTAAGGGCCTTGCGGTTGGAACCCTGTGGACAGGGTGCCGATCGGTAAAGATGATGGCCTAAAGGACAAGGCTAACGCAGAATCCTTTTCCGACGTCGCGGAACGTGGGATGAGTGCGACATATTGCAGTTTGGGAAGTCAAAAATGAGCTTCCAGCTCATATCCTCCCAGGGTCTCCTTGAGCTTTGCGAGCTTCGAATGAAAACCACGCTGTTCGTGCTGTTCGTTGGGGGCGTTGGCCTTTTGGCTGTCTGCAGCCCTGCGCTCGCTCATCACGGAAATGTGGCGTACGCGTATGAGGTAGTTGAATTCAAACAAGCAACGGTGACGAAATTCCTTTGGTCCAATCCTCACAGCCATATTGATTTCGATGTGAAAGATCACGACGGCAACGTCGTGCATTGGGTTTGCGAAACGGGCGGTCCCGAGGCGCTTAGCAGTATCGGTTGGAGCCAGACTTCTCTAATGCCCGGGGATGTAATCACCGTCTACATGTACCCTGCCAAGACTGGCAACCCAGCGGGGCGTTTGAACAAGATCGTATTGGCCGACGGCACCACCTTACATGATACTCAGGAACAATATCTCTCCTTGCTGCTGGCGAAGGCCCGGAGTTTGTCGCGGGCGCTAACGCCAAGTGCGACGGAGGTCGTGCGATTCGATCCGGCCCTGGATGCAATTCTTTCTCCCGACTCGAAGCTGGAGATGCTTCCCGCCGAGGGCTTCCAAGGCGGCGAAGGACCGGCCTGGGTTCCCGAAGGCCAGCCGGGATATCTTCTGTTCAGTGATGTACCCGGAAATCGCATTTATAAGTGGACGCCCGATTGTGTTAAATCCCCGTGCCCACCAGCCGGGAAGCTGAGTGTTTTTTTGGAACGTTCCGGTTATAAGGACGCGTCCCGAGTTGGAGCCACAGATTCCAGCGGAGCGCCGCTTCATGGAACCCACGGGCTGACACTCGATCGGCAACACCGGCTGGTAGTCGATACCACGGGTGACCGTGCGGTCGAGCGTATCGAGCAGAATGGCGAGCGCACCATTTTGGCTGAGCGCTACGAAGGAAAACGTCTGAGTTGTCCCAACGACATCGTGGGCAAATCCGATGGAGCCATTTACTTCACTGATGGCCCCACTCAGTGTATCGGAGGAGAGGATAGTCCTCAAAGGGAACTACGGTACCATGGAATCTATTTGGTAAAAAATGGCAAGCTGCAACTGTTGGATAGGGACCCGGGCGGCGCGCCACCCCAGGGGATCGCTCTTTCTCCGGATGAAAAAACTCTTTATGTAACCAACGCTAGCATGTTCGAGCAGATCTTTGCCTACGACGTCCAGCCCGACGACACGGTCAAGAATCGACGGCTATTTATTGACTTGGCGGGCGAAAATGGCTTGGGCGGCTCCGATGGTCTGCGCGTGGACAGCAGTGGCAATGTATATACGGCTGCTACAAGTGGCTTATGGATTCTATCACCCGCCGGAAAACGCTTGGGCAAAGTCCCCGCACCTGAAGGCATCCGCTTCGCCAGCCTCGCGTTCGGCGAACCCGACCGCAAGACCCTCTATCTGGTCAGTGCCAAAAATCTATGGCGTCTCCGGGTACAGATTCCCGGCCTGAGCCCCTAGTTTTCCGACTGGAGGTGTGGCTGGTGCCTAGGCCTACTACGGCGACACTTGTGGCTGAATCAGCGGCAGCTCGATTGGCCACCGACATCGGATTGGTTCTTATCCGAACAGGCCGAGTGCTCGGATTGTGCACAGGCAAATCGCTACGAAGACATTCCGCAACAGCTCCGCAGGGAAACACGAACGGCGGCGATTCAGAAATACCAAGTTTCACGGGTTTGGGTTAGCGTGTGTGCTCGCCTGATTCTGCTGCAGCTGCCTTCTCTGCTGATACAGGGTCAGAAGCTCCTGGTTGATTGCCTCCGGGGTCATCGATGAGGGCGGGTTAGGGTGAGCAATCGACTCGGCTACCGCGGCTGAACTGCTGGCTGCTTCGGCTTGAGGTCCCAGGCGCGGCGAGCCTGCCTCAGGCGGCGTTACATCCGAAGATGCCGTTGTTGTTTCCGCGGCAACCGCATTGACCTGCTGTGGCGCCTGCGCTTCTACCGCCGTGGAATCCTCACTAGGGGACTGGCGATTGGCCATGCGTTGTTGCGGCTGGGTGGATATTCCCTGGTTGCCGGGTCCTGCTTCATTGTGCGGCGTTAGCATCACACTTTGGATCCCGTCAGGATCGGTAGGAGATCCTTGGATAACAAAGTTAAGATCAGTGCCACTTAGCAGCTCACTGACGACTTTGCGAGCCGGTCCCGGGCCGAGCCGGACCCAGATGCGCTCACTGGAAGCGCTGGCCGGAAGATCAATCTCCGCTCCCATTAGCGTGTGCAATGCCGACAAGATATCGGAAAGCAGCGCATTTTCAGCAATGATGGTTAGCTGTCCTTCTTGGTAAGTAACCTTTGGGGGCGGCGTGGCTTTCTTTTCGGCTGACGCCGGGGGCGCCGTGGAGCTGGCGACTTCGCCGTCCTGTGGTGTGTTCGATTGAGAGGCAGCGGCCAAATACTTTTCTGAATCCTTGGCCGGATTGATTGCTGTTTCTTTTGGTTCTATGCCCACGCGGCTTGATGGCGGAGTGGACGGTAAAGCCGGAAGAGATTGTGACTTCACGGCAGAATTGTTGGCAGGGGGAACGACCGCGGACTTAACCGCGCTCCCTTCGGTAGATTTGGCCGGAGCCGCTGCCACCGCTGCCTTAGCCGTTTTATCCGTTTTCACCGATGGCACGTCTTTTGCCGCAGGCTGAGCTGGAGCAGGAACCCTATTCGTTGCATCTGCCGTGACTCCTGCCGAGGCGCCGTACAAGTCCACGACCAAGCGGTAGGGATCGGGCAGAAGAGACACAGAATAATCTTTGACTTGATTCACATCCAACACGACCCGCGAGATTCCATCCCGGTTCTGCGCAACCCGGACGCCCTTCAGGAGGACGCCGTCTCCCACGTCGGTCGGCTTATGGACCATCGCCGAAGTGAGTTTCGCGCCCTCGATGTCAAAATAAATTCGGTCGGGCTCGGAAATTCGCGTCGACCGGTATTTCACTTCAGATCCAACGTCGATCACAACGCGCGTGTGCATATCGCCGGTCGATGTGCGAATAAACGACACCGGCGACAAATTGGACGAAAGCACGGAGCCACCGATTTCGCCCGCCTGCGACGTACTCGGTTTGGCGGCAGCATCATATTTTTCTGAACCCTTGGCCGCATTGATTCCTGTTTCTCTTCGCGGCGATTGCTTGCCTCCGAGGCTGGATGCCGCATTGGACGGTAACAAAGCCGGGAGCGATCGCGGCTCCCCGGACGACGTGTTGGCGGACGCAAAGTTGACCGTGCTCCCCTCGGTAGATTTGGGCGGAGCCGCTGCCACAGCTCCCTTAGCCGTCTTTTCCGTTTTCACCGATGGCACGTCTTTTGCCGCAGGCTGAGCTGGAGCAGCAACCCTATTCGTTCCATCTGCCTTGACTGCTGCCGAGGCGCCGTACAAGTCCACGACCAAGCGGTAGGGATCGGGCAGAAGAGACACGGAATAGTTTTTGACCTGATTCACGTCCAAGACGACGCGCAAGATTCCGGTCCGGTTCTGCGCAACCCTGATGCCCTTCAGGAGATCGCTTTCGCCGACGTCGATCGGCTTGTGGACCATCCCCGAAGCGAGTTTCGCATCGGCGATGTCAAAATAAATCCGGTCAGGCTCGGAAATTCGCGCCGATCGGTATTTCACCTCAGATCCAACGTCGATCACAACGCGCGTGTACATATCGCCGTTCCACGAGCGTATGCGCGATACCGGCGACACGTTGGACAATTCCGCCCGCACAGCACCGTATGTTGTTCGGTTAGTTCGAACTTTCGGCGGGAGCGCCTTAGCTTTCGCGAAGGGGAGAATGCCTGCAATGATCAGCCCAGCCAAAACGGCAACTTCGCGGCGAGAGCGCGGCGTGAAACTCATTCGGCGCATCCTCCTGTTAGCAACGGCCTGACATGGAAACTCGTGGGCATCGTCTTAGCCAATATGCTCGCTGAGCAACTAGCCGCCCCGGATCCAGCCAATTTTCACCATTTCACGGGCAATTGAGCGGCAGTTTCGGATAGGTCAGCCAGCGCCCGCAGGTTGCGAACCGACACCGCCTCTCTCCGCGCCACTACGATGCCTTGCCGATCCCAGTCAGAAAGCAAGCGGCTCACAGTAAATAATGTGGTCCCGACCAACTGGGCTAACTCCTCCCGGGAAATGCTGATCTCAATCCCCCCGTTCACCTGACGGCCCACTTGATGCATCATGCGAAGAATTTGACTGCTCAGTCGCGCGGCTACCCGTTCGGTACTAATTTCCCGGAAACGCTCGTGCATATCCTCTAAGTACTGTAGAAGCATGTTCAACATGTTGCGTCTTAAAAACGTGTGGCGTTCAAAGATCGTCTCGAAAGTAGAGATATCCCAAGCGAGCGCCGTACACGGCTGTTGAGCTCGAGCCGTGGAGTTACGATTCCGAATATGCGACTCAGCGATGCCGATCAGTTCACCCGGTCCACTGAGTCTGAGCATCACTTCATGGCCATTGGCACCCACCTGCAGTAACTTCACACAGCCCGAAGTGAGCAGGAGGACCTGCCGCACAGAATCGCCTTGGCAAAAGATCACCTGCGCATTCTCGAATTTCTTTTCTTGCGCTGCCGAAACAATCTCTTTGCAAGCAGGCAAGGAAGCACCTGAGAACAATGAAGAGCGCAGTGCGAGGGCAGCAGCATGGTTAACCGCGGAGTTTTGGCCGAAACGATGCCCCGCGGGGTGCAATTCTCCGACCGCTCTTTCGAGCGCGTTGGGCTGGGTCGATTTCATCTTCTGGTAAGCCAACCGCTACCGATTGGGCACGCCCTCCTCAAACTGCGTTCGCCTTACGTACATTTCGAGTTACGATCGTGTGCATTTTTGCAGAACTCGCTAGCCTGATGTCTGCCAAAAAGTGGACATGTGCGAAACTGGACTGCTTCCGCAGCATTTCCAAAATGGATTTATGCCGTCTCAGCATAGCCTCGCAACTTAACGTGCAATTCAGTTACCTTCCGTCAGCCGAGCGGGGAGACCCCGAGTTTTAACACCTTCTAAGCAAAGCAATATTTTGTGTCTTTGATCGAAAGCAAATTCTTAGAGAAATTGTGGAGGCTGGTTCTATTAGTGCCACGCCTCATTTCAGAAGAACAATGAGTCCCTAGAACAGCCAGCGCGCCATTCGAGCTAGAGAGGGCCATAGAAACTAGAGCAACGACAATAGCGGAGTTGGGTGGATCCTCAGCCCCTCGTTATATTCGACAAAGCCCATTCGCTTCAGCCTTCTCATGGCGCCATTTACGTGGGTGCGGCTCGTACCGATCATCTCGCCCAGCAGCTCTTGCGATACCCCGGAAAGTGTCACTTCGTCATTCTCGTTCTTGACCCCAAACTGCGCGAGAAAAAGAAGTGCGCGAATCAGCCGTTTTTCGGTGTCGTCGCAGAGTAGATCAACCACCTGTTGCGTAGCGCGGATGTTCCTGGCCAGCATAAGGTTGATGAAATATTCTGAAAAGTATCGATCGTTCCGAAGCAGGCGAAGCATCTCGTCTTTGGGAATGACGCGCAGAGTGGTTGACGACACCGCTGTAACCCTGGCCATCCTTCGCGGCTGGCCTGCTAAACACCAGATGCCAACGAACGTGCCGGGGCCAAAGACCGTCGGCACGGCCGTCTTGCCTGTGTCCGAGTTCACTGACAATTTCACGATGCCCTTCTGAATATAGAAAACATTTCCGGCTGGGTCGCCTTGGGAAAAAATAACCTCGTTCCTCTGAAAAACCAGCTGCTTTCTAGACAGTCCTGCGGAATCGAGAAACGATTCGAGATTGAAGCCCGCTTTGCTCCGCGCTCGTGTGTTTGCAACCGCAACTAGTCGCGCCACGCCTTGCTCTGTCGGGGCCCCCACCCTCTCTCGTCCGCCTGAGCCAACAACACCCATTCGCAGTCCTCCTTCCTGGCTACTGCCCTGAAAATAGGCACTACGCTCTTTCTTTCGGTCAGGAAGCGCTTAGTTTTCGGGGCTCCGGGCTCTCGGAAACATTCATAATCCGCACGGGCCTACGGTTTCATTGCCGGGGGGACGCCTGGCAGGAATTACAGGGCGCTAACTTCTAAGCACGTTGCATTCCACGCTAAGGTCCTCATGTGCACGGCTCTGGTGATCAAGTGAGCGTGGAAAGGGAAAAATAGGGCGAACAAATAAGAAATGTTCTTCCACACTGAGGCATCTTGAGGATGTTTCCACCAGAGTTGATGAAATATTCAGTTTCGCGTTTGTCGGTGCAACTGGAGCGTCCTGTTCGTAGTCACCTCAAATAGACGCACAGACCTGGGCCGCACCGCAAACGGCGCATTACTTGCGCGGGGACAAATTTGAAAAACCGATGGGCAAAATCGTGCAAGCCAGAGCACAAGTCAAACTATCCGGCTACCCACGCGGAAATTCACGACCGGCGTGCAGATTGAGGTGCAGACTAATGAAAAACAGCTTGAGCTTGGTGTTTGCGCTGGGTCAAATATCGAAACCAAAAATGGGCTATGCTTTTGACCACTTTGAAGACCAAACAGGAAAGATATCGCGGGGGATCACCACGTCGAGCATCCCCGCGATGGATCGCTCCGTGCTCCGCAGAGAGAGTGGGTTTAACGATATGATTCGCCCCAGGGTCCTGCTAGCCTTAATTCTGTGCTTGGCGTTGTGCATGCCAAGTTATGCGGATCAAGCAAGCGCCGCATTCAAGCGGGGCGTCCGAGCTGAGTCGAAGAATCAAAGGGATGCCGCTTTTGAGGCATATAAGCAAGCGTACGCGTTAAAACCCAAAGAGCCGAAGTATGCCGCCGCCTTCCTGAGGGTCAGAACGGCCGCCGCAATTGGTCACGTGCAGAATGGCGAGAAGTTGCTGAACAGTGGTGACTTGGAAGGTGCCGTCTCGGAATTTCAGCGTGCCGAGGAAATTGATGGTACCAATTTTCTCGCGGGAGAGGAGATGAGACGCGCTGCCTTTCTGCTCAAAAGGAAGAATGAATCAGGAGGAAAAGGCTCGGCGAACCAAGAGTCTAAACTGACAAAGCAAGCCGAAGACCTGGAAGGTCCAGCGACGCTAGAGCCTTCACCGGATACTCCAATTACTTTGCGGATGACCACTACCGCAGATAACGTGTACAAGAGTATTGGCAAGCTCGGAGGAATTAACGTCCTCTTCGATCTGGATTACAAACCGCAAAAGATCGCGATTGAACTGAACGAGGTAAAGCTGGAGGAGGCATTAAGGATGGTCGCCTTGGAGTCAAAGACATTTTGGCGGCCAATCTCTTCAACGGCAATTTTTGTCGCGGCGGAAGCGAAGCGCAAAGAGTTGGAATCCAGCGTGATGAAGACGTTTTATATCCAAAACGCCTCGACACCAGGTGAGTTACAGGAGGTGGTGGGCACTCTGAAGGGGATGTTGGATATTGCTAGGGTCCAAGTAAATCCAACCCATAGCTCCATCACCGTTAGAGCGACGCCGGACCAGTTGGTCCTAGCCGAAAAATTACTGGAAACGCTCGACAGGCCAAAGTCTGAAGTGATCATCGATGTTGCCGTAATGGAAGTCAACCGGGATCGTCTACGCACATTGGGTTCAACAGTGCCAACGTCAACGACGGTCGGACCAGCGGCCGCTGGCGGCTCAGGTACCACCGGCGGCGCAACTACTGGCCTCGTACAGCTGGCATCGCTGGCGGGAACTCCTATGGTGACCCCCATCCCGAGCGTTACGTACACGCTGCTCATGTCGGACACTAATACAAAGGTTCTTCAAAATCCGGAGCTGCGAGCTCTCAACGACGAAAAGGCTTCTTTAAAAATTGGAGAACGGGTGCCGATCGCTACCGGTTCGTACACTCCCGGGGCGGGTGGTGTCAGCATCAATCCCCTGATCAACACTCAGTTTCAATATCTTGACGTAGGCGTGAATATCGACATTACTCCGCACATCCATTCAGAGCATGAGGTCACGCTCAAGATGTCGCTGGAAGTTTCTTCGGTAACAGGAACCCAAAATATTGGCGGCATTAGCCAACCGACGATCGGTCAGCGCCGCATCGAGCATGAGTCGAGATTGGAGGATGGCGAGGTGAATCTTGTGGGCGGGATCTTGGAGGATACCGAAACGCAGTCGCTGAGCGGTTATCCGTGGCTCGCCAAGATTCCAATTTTAAAGTATCTTTTCGCCCAGGAGAACAAACAACGCACAGAAAACGAGATTGTCTTTGCGATCACTCCGCACATCGTGCGTGCGGAGGAAGTCACCGACGAGGACTTACGCCTGGTTGACGTCGGCACCAGTAGCACCATCGGGCTAAGATTTAAGGAATCGACGCCGGCAAGCCCGACTGTATTGAATTCAACCCCTGCCACGGCTCCTAACCCAGGTACACCGGCTCAATCTGCGCCGGACGCGACTTCGCCACAGAACCGGCGGCGATAAAGTTCCGCTCCCCAACTCAGCCGTTGCCTCCAGCCGCTTCCGATTGAACGATCGGGCTGGCTAGTCTGCCCATGCCCGTGACCCAGCTTTTGGCCGTGACCGGCCCACTCCCGGAGCGACAGGTCCAGAGATTCTGCCCTGAAATAAAATCGGCAAGCTATTGCTTCCAACGCTCCCGTCCCAAATACATAAGGTTCGCCACTGTACCTTATTGCCCATCAGTACACTTGTAGGCATTAGGCGTCGCGCATACCGTAGCGCGAGGGGATGCATAGTAGTCAAGGTTGCTAGCAGCCCCGGGCGCCACTCGTCCCCTCCGCCCGTATCTCAGCGGCTAACGCAGCGCGGTGTTCTCTTGCTCTTGCTCGTGCCCGCAGGCCTCTACCCATCCCAGGCGAGAATTGCATATTGGGAAGCCGATCCGGCGGTCCCGAATTTGATCACGATAAAACGAGCTTCCTTCTACGGGGCATACACGTAAAGGCGGATTGCGTCATTGGCACACGAAGCAGGTGTTCAGAAACGTAGGCACACAGTGCTCCGACTGCCACGCCGACATTCATCGCCGGCAGTGTGGCGGCAATTGAGAGATAGCGCTCTTCTCACCGAGCGCGCCCAAAATGCCCCGGGCGATCCGCAGGCTTGGAAGAAGCTTATTGGCACTAAGCGGGTGGGAGCCCGGCTGGAAACTTTGCCGGACAATAAACTCCGCCGTGGCGCGTTTGCAGTCAGCTCTGTCGTGCAGTTGACGCTCGCCCTGATTGTGATTTCGCTGCCGTTGATTTTCCCTGAACAGATTTCAATCCGAACGATCTATCAGGTCACGCCAATTGAGGCTCCGCAGACGGAAGTTCCCCTAGAGCCTGAAAAGCCCGAAGTTCACAAGAAAGCCGAGCCGATTCCGGTTAAGCCCGCCGAGCCGGTTCGTGTGGCCAAGCTTTTCGCACCGCAACCGCTGATCGCGCCGAAGCCCAAAGCTCCCGAGAAGCTGAATTCCGATGTGCCCAAATTAGAGCCAGTCCCGGCGCGCACCAAATTAGATACTTCCACGGCTGAGCCCGAACGCCCTCGCGAGCCCGTCAAGACTGGAATGCTAAACACAAGCAACGCACCAGAACCGACGGTCAAGGCCGCGAGCGAAACGGTGCAGACGGGCGGATTCGGCGATCCGCATGGATTTGCCGGCGGCGCGCCGGATGCAAAACATGGCAACGTCGCGCGCCTGGGCTCGTTCGAACTGCCTTCCGGCCCCGGTTACGGAAACGGTACCGGCGGCGCGAATGGGGCACGCGGCGTTGTGGCCAGCGCCGGTTTCGCCAACAATTCTGCCGCGAAGGCGTCTGCGAGCGGCGCCCGCGGCACAGTGCAGTCGGGCGGCTTCGGGAGCGTGGAGATCGCGCCCGCGGCGAAACCTCAAAAGCAAGCCGAACAGGCGCCGGCAATTCAGCCGGTGGTGATTTTGTCCAAACCAAATCCCGCCTATTCGGATGAAGCGCGGAAGCTGGGAATCGAAGGCGAAGTGCTGGTCGAGGTGATCTTTCTTGCATCGGGGCAGGTACGGGCGGTTCGCGTAACGAAGGGATTGGGGCACGGGTTGGACGAAGCTGCTCTTCATGCCGCAGAGCAGATTCGCTTCAAGCCGGCTTTGCAAGAGGGGCATGCGGTGGATTTTCCTGCCATCGCACACATCATATTTCAACTTGCTTACTGAAGGGGGACATATGCGGGCATGGAAAATCGTGGGGGCGGTGCTGATCCTGAGCGTAATGCCGCTGCGCGCAAAAGCGCAGGCTTCCAGCATCGACCAGGTGGTCGATCGGATCGTGACGCAGGAGAAGGCGGAAATGCAGATGCTCCGCCAGTATTCGCCATTGGTGGAAACTTATATACAGATGATGCGGCCCGATCCCAAACTGGGGCCCGTCCCCGCCGGGGATAGATATTTTCTTGGCAAAGCGCAACTCGCGAACGGCGTGGACCTGGAGGCCTTTGCCGCTGATGGAGGCGGCGTCCGTCACAAGCTAAGCGGGATCAGCGGTGTTTTTACGGTTGAGTTCCTCCCGCGCGGCTTTTTGCAGATGATCTATCTGGATACGAATGGATTCGACCAGCAAAACTACCGCTTTGATTACGTTCGCCGGGAATTTCTGGGTGATGTCCGCTGCTTCGTATTTGATGTCACGCCTATGGTGAATGCCGGCAAGGGCCGGTTCATGGGACGGATTTGGGTAGAGGATCAGGGTTATCACATTGTTCGGTTCAACGGCGCCTATAACGGCGCGTCGCGCACGGATTTTTACTTTCATTTCGATAGCTGGCGCGTTCTTGCCGGTCCTCAGCAGTGGCTGCCCGCGTACGTTTACAGCGAAGAAGGGGAAGTCAAGTACGCCATGACGCGCAAGCTCACGTTCAAGTCGCAGACCCGCCTGTGGGGCTACAACGTCGGTCGCTCTAGACAAGAGCAGGAGCTGAGCAAGATTCTTGTGGAGTCCGATCGGCCGGTGAAAGATCAGGCCGAAGCCGCCAATGACTATTCGCCCCTCCAGGCGCAGCGCACCTGGGATCTCCAGGCCGAAGATAACGTCGTCGATCGCATGGAAAACCTCGGGCTGCTCGCCCCGCGCGGTGAAATCGACAAAGTTCTCGAAACGGTCGTGAATAATCTGGAAGTCACCAACAATTTGAATATCGATCCCGAGGTCCGCTGCCGCGTGCTGACAACGTCAACGCTGGAATCGTTTACGATCAACCATACCATCGTGGTCAGCCGTGGGTTGATTGACGTGCTGCCGGATGAGGCCAGCCTGGCCACCCTGCTGGCGCGTGAGCTCGGTCACATTGTGCTCGCTCATCACATTGACACGCAGTATGCGTTCTTCGATCGCATGCTGTTCGATGAAAAAGACACCTTCCGTCATTTCGGCTTCCGCAGAACGCCGGAAGAAGAACAGGCCGCGGCTCAGAAAGGCGCGGAGCTGCTGCAGAATTCGCCCTACAAAGATCAGCTTGCCGCCGCCAAGCTCTTCATCCAGGCCCTGCAGGATCGCGTGAAGGATGTTCCGAATCTGATCAGCCCGCATTTGGGCGATCGCGTTCCCAATAATTGGTCCGTCTCCCTACCCGCAAACGCAGCGCGAACTCCGGGTACACAAGGAGCGCTCCCGCAGCCGCAGTCCTCGAGCCCCGCCACTAACGGGGCTGACAATAAGGTGCTGGCCGCGCTTCCGCTGGGAGGCCGCATCAAAATGGATCCATGGAACGATGAACTAACCATGCTGAAAGCCAAACCCGTGAGCATCATCGCGGAACGCGAAAAGATGCCCTTTGAGGTCACGCCTTTTGTGATCTACCTGAGCCGCGAGCAATCCCATTCAACACAAGCCACGCCCGCCGGAGCGACGGAATCCAGCGCAAACATAGGTGATCCTGTCAACTCAGCTACCGATCCTAAGTGAAACGATTTCGAAGAGGTGGATTAGATTAACTACCCACAATTCCGGCGCATCTCCTTCAAGTCTGAAACGAAACCACGTTCGGGAGCGAACTGAGTAGGTATAGGTGCGCTCGTCGTTCGAAGAACCCGCATAGACCCAAGTCAACCGACTTGTACCTCAGTATCGCCCCCATTGTGAGCGCGGGGTGTTCGTTATCTGTCCTGCTGACCAGTAGTGGGCCGACGATCCGGGGGCGTACCGTCTTTCACGGGCAACGCGCGGGCAGAGATTCATTGGACTGCCAGCGCCATTGAAATTCACTTTCGGGTTCGGGGGAAACAACCGTGAAGCCAATTCGCATTTCGATGCTGGTTCTTTGTAGCGCCGTTCTCATCATCCTTGTGCTCTTCGGAACGGCATTTACGCGCCCGTCATATACGTCCAGCAACGTGAACACACCGACCCAGGACACGTGCGCCGGTTGTCACAACGGCAGCGCGACAGCGGGAGGCAGCGCGGTCGTGGTTTTTCCTTCGGGCCTGACTTATACGCCGGGTGTGACGCAGCACTTGAGCGCCAAGATCACCGATCCGACTCATACCCGAGGCGGGTACCTCTTAACTGCGCGATTGGCGAACAGCATAACCAGCCAAGCAGGAACCTTCACGGCTACGGACACGAACAGCAGGGTCTATCCGAATGGCGCGATCCAAGACATGGATGCTGTCGTTTTTTCAACGTTGACATGGAACTTTGACTGGACCCCTCCGGCGGCAGGCTCGGGCAGTGTGAATTTTTATTTGATCGGGTATGCCACCGGAGCCCCGGGCGGCTCGACCAATGGCAATGGCGCTTATCTGTCGACAGCAACTTTGACCGAAGGGTCCGCAACACCTGACTTCAGTCTCTCCGCATCGCCCACCAGCCTTTCCATCGCTACGGGATCCAGTGGCACCAGCACCATCACGATCACCCCCAAGAACGGCTTTACGGGAAGCGTTACTTTGTCCGCATCCGGCATGCCGACTGGCGTTACGGCCGCGTTCGGTACGAATCCAACGACAGCCACAAGCGTATTGACGCTGACGGCCAGCAGCACCGCCACGCTCGGAACGTCCACAATAACGATCACAGGAACCTCGGGCGCCCTGAGTCATACGACCACTGTGGCTCTCACTGTGAGCACGACGGTCACGCCTGACTTCAGTCTTTCTGCGTCGCCAAACACCTTAACCATAGCTCAAGGATCCAGCGGCTCCAGCACCGTTACCGTCACTCCGCAGAGCGGCTTTACCGGAAGCGTTAATTTGTCTGCATCTGGATTGCCGACTGGCGTTACGGCTGCGTTCGGTACGAATCCAACGATGACTACAAGCGTCTTGACATTGACGGCCAGCAGCACCGCCACCTCGGGAACAGTCACGATCACCGGAACCTCCGGTAGCCTGACGCATACGACCACTGTGGCTTTGACTGTCAGCGGCCCGACACTTACAGCGGCTCCAACGATGCTTTCGTTCAACTATACGACCGGATCACCAACACCACCGGCTCAACCAATTTCAGTAACGGCAACTCCAACAAACTTGGCCTTTACGGTGTCGGCCTCAGGCGGGACATGGTTGTCAGCTGCACCGCTGAGCGGTACTACGCCAGGTACAGTCAATGTCACGGTGAATCCGGCAGCTTTGACAGCCGGCACCTACAATGGCACGGTCACTATCACCTCCTCGGGCGCTACGGGCAGTCCGCAGATGGTCCCCGTGACGCTTATGGTCAGCGCTATTTCGACGAAGCAGCTTAATACCACACCGTCTTCGTCTTATCCCAATTTCTTGATTGATGCTCAGGGGAATTACGACGCGGTCTGGACAGATACTACAGCCGGCGTGTTCTTCAGCCGCTCGACAGACCATGGCACCAGTTTCCCAGCCAGCGTCATGATTCCGGGCAGTGCCGGAGCGGCGTTACAACCGCAGATTGTGGTGGACGCCACCGGTAATAATATCGACGTCGTTTGGGCGCAATCCACCTCGACGGCTGGCTCTTACAATGTTTTCTTCAGCCGATCAACAAATGGCGGAGCGAGTTTTTCAGCGACGCCCAGGCAGCTAACTACAGCCGCTCTGCCACTAGCCGACGCTCCTCGAATGGTTTTGGAACCGAGTGGCGGCGTCGATGTGGTGTGGGGCCGGAACGAAACGTGGATTATCCGCTCCGCAAACGGTGCCACCTTCGGGACATCGGCGACCATGCTTTCGAACCTTTCTCAGGATTCAGGCGGGCCGCGCGTTGCCGTCGATTCGAAGAGCACAATCTATGTTGCGTGGACGGATGAGGTGAGTAAGAGCTCGGGCTCTTGCAACTTCTATTTCAACGTGGCTGCGAGCGGTTCGACTTTCAACGCAAGCAATACAAGAAACCTGTCCAAGACCGATTGGGCGGGTGCCCAACCAAACTGGCCAAATGGATTCACTGGTTGCTCCTATGACAACCTGATCCTATTGGTGGATTCACAGGACAACCTGCACATGGTTTGGTCGGACGATATGCCCAATCAATCTGTGCTGGTCAGTGCGTATCCCGTGATCAATTCGACGGGCAATTCGCGCGTATCGTTCCCAACGAGTCTCGGCTCGAGCCCAGCGGCGTCGCCCCATGCGGTAGTCGTAAACAACAGCAGTGGAATTCCGACCGTCCACGTGGTGTGGTCGGATGGCCCTGCGGACTTAACCGCCCAAGCGACACCGGGCATCTTCTACACTCACTCGACCGATACAAACGCCCCATTCGGCCAAACCTTTGCAACTACGCCGACCAGGGTTGCTAATGCTAAGTCTGAGTTCCCGCAGGTAGGCGTCGACAACACCGGGAATATAGACGTAGCCTGGCAACAAGGCGATGCATTGATCCCGGGCGCCTTCGATGTGATCCTTGCTCCTTCGTTTGACGGCGGTAACACGTTCACACTGTCAATGCCCATATCTATTAACGCCTCTATAGACTGCCTCGGACCAAATACGACCGATACCACGTTGATTCCTCCCCCTCCTTACACTACGTGCGGCAGTGTCCAGCTGAAGGTTGATTCCGGCAATGCATCCAACTTGGTCTGGGTAGACTCTGGTACCAATATCTTGTTCGCCCGCCAAGTTGTTCCGCCACCCTCCGGCTTCACCATGAGCCTGAATACGCCGTCACAGAGCGCGTCGTCTGGAACAGTCACGTATGCGCTCACTTTGACCGCCCAGAATGGGTTCAATCAAGCCGTGACACTCACTTGCCCCAACGGGCTCCCATCTGGTGCGGCCTGCTCCGCGACTCAGGTGGTTCCTACAGCCTCCGGAATCTCGGCGATGGTAAACGTAATAGTGACAAGTTCAGCGCCCACAGGCAGCTACCCGTTTACGATTACTGGAAGCGCCGGATTAACAGCACACTCTGTTCAAGCCATGTTGGTCGTAAACGGCGCAAATACTCCAGATTTTTCAGTTAGTCTCATCCCGTCTTCAAGTGCGTCCTTGCAGGGCCAGACCGCGAGCTACGCCGTGAATATCGGCTCGAACGCTGGATTCAACAAGTCCGTGACTATTACTTGCTCGGGTTTGCCTAGCGGAGCCACCTGCGGATCGAGTCCAGCTTCGGTTATGCCGTCAGGAACGGCAACTGTTACGGTTGCGCTCTCTGGCACGCTGGCGCCAGGAACTTATCCATTCACCATTACAGCCACGAGTGGAGGCACGAATCACTCTCAGCCCGCCACTCTGGTCGTGGGGACGGTTAATGCTACCGTTGGGCCCAATACTTCCGCTACGATCGCCGTCGGAACTTCAGCTAATTTCACTTTATCGCTCGCTTCGACAAACGGCTCAGCCGGACCGGTAAACCTAGGCTGCGCAGGCGTGCCAGCTGGCATCAGTTGCACCTTCAGCCCGACACAGGTCAATGTGTCGCCTTCGGGTGCAGCCATGACAACCCTGACGGTAACAGTCATGGCGAAGCCGGCAATGGCATCGGTTTACGGCTCGCCGAATTCATGGCCGAATCTCTCGCCGTGGAGCATTGCATTTTCTACTCTGTTCTTGATGATCCTCACGACGCTCTTTGCTTATCGGCGGAACGGTAATCTGCCTTCGGCTGTGATTCGCGGACTGGCAGTTTTGGTGCTCATCGTTGTGCTTGGTGCGGGGCTGACTTCCTGTGGTGGTGCGACGGGCGGAGGGAGCGGTAGCAGCGTTAGCACCAATTCTGCCGCTGCACACTTCACAATACAGGGCCAATCGGGAACTGCCACCATGAACTTGGGCACAATGTCAATCATGGTGCCGTAGAAGCGCGCGGCAACCCGGCAGATCCATTTGGCGGGCCGGATTTGTCCACCTGAGTGCTGAATGCATGGGTGGAGGGTTCCTCAAGATTCTCACTCTGGAGTCAGGCGACATACTTCCCTGTCGCGAGCTCATCGAATTGCGCGGGCATTTTTTCTGATTTCCGCCCCGGGCTTTCCACCTGAAAATGCATAGACCACGCGAGCCGCGACGTGGTTGTTGAATTTGCCGCGGGAATCTTCGACACTCTCTCGAACCGCAGGATGACTTCTCTAAAAATTGATGTTTCGGATCGGCCCGGCTGAGGTTTGGAGGGCTGTCTCCTGCACACTCGCTTCTTCGGAAGCACGTTTCCCAGTTCATCCAAGCCAGCTAAATCTGACCGGAGATCCTTCCCGCCTGTGCACCGGATCTGTCCAGCCGATTGCACCTGGGGCCATCTAAGATCCACGAGATCGGCGACCTTTGTCCAAAGCAGCCGGGTGCGGAGCCTCCCGGCCATTCGCACCCTGAAACGGATAAGCCGCCGCTCGACCCTGGCCCTCCAGGAACTAACCCCTTTCCCTCTAACTGTATATGTAATCCTAAAATGGAGGATGGCGCGCTGACGCCAAAAAATTCGCAAACTTTGCTCGCAGGCAAAGAACCTGGGACCAACAAGTGCCACATTTCCCTTTGCCGATAGGAGATTCCGTACCACCACGACTCGCCGTGGCCGCTCGGTGACATTTTGACACCGAGCGTAGAAGGGTGCACGCAGATGCGTTACGAGATTGTCTTACATCGCTCGAACTGGAAGACCAGACAGAGATTTAAAGGAGTATTCATGGAAACGAGCGAACGGCGCGCCACACAACGGTATCGACTGAATCTGGCTGTCGTTCTCCGCAGGGCACCAAAGGTTAGCGAAAGTGACATCTTGAATGGTAACACTCGCAACATCTCTACAGGCGGAATGTACTTCACAACGGACCGGCATTTGGCGGTCAATGAAGTGGTCGATTTTTCGTTAACGTTTGCTGGGTTGGCTGAGGGAACAATCGTTGTCGTTAGTGGACGAGCAAGAGTTCTGCGCCTGGAGTCGAGGCGCGAGACTATTTCTGAACGAGTGGGTATTGCGGCGGTAATCCAAGATTTCCAGATACTTCGGCCCGATCTGGTTAATCAGCGCAACTAGTGTGTGGCGTACAAGAACCTTTGTGAAAGCGTTTTAGAGATCTAGTCTGGTCGGCATCTGCGTAGACGTTCCCCGGTTTCCCAGTTCCGCTTTGGCGGCTGGCGATGATACCCCGGCAGTCCCTGTTGCTAGCAACTCCGTAAGCTTGCAATCACCATAGTCCGTCCGGGTCTGGCTTAAGACCGGGCGAGTTTAGCCTCGTTGCTGCCCTCAAGCGTCATGTCCCGACTCCCGAGCTGCACTCCGATTTTTTCGAGGAATGCCCGGGGTGGCTCGCCGCCCGCAAAAATCCAAACGAAGTCATTCGGAATGACATGGCTCTGTCCATTGATTTCAAGAACGGCGCTGTCGGACCGGAATTCCGTCGGCATGGAGTTGAATAGAACGGTCACCTTTCCTGATCGCATATATTCTTGAATACGTCCGGCGTTTCGTTCCTTGATCCGGGCGAAAGCCTCTCGCCGATACGAGAGCGTGACTTTATTGCCGTTCTGGTTGGCCAACCCCATGGCGGCTTCGACGGCGCTGTCGCCACCTCCCACGATGAGAATCTGTTTGTTGATAAAGTGGTCGGTCTCAATGAGCCGGTACATCACCTTGGGCAGTTCTTCGCCTTTGACGCCCAGTTTGCGCGGATTCCCTGACTTGCCGATGCAAAGGATGATGGCGCGCGCCTGATACGTCTCCTTGCTCGAAACTACAGTGAAAACGTCGTCCTCTCCTTTACGAATATCCTCGATCTTTTCGCCGGTATGGACCTTGAAATCCACTCGCCCCAGAACCGATTTCCAGAAAGCGATCAACTCTTCTTTAGAAAGCTCCAGCTTCTTGAACTTCCCATGGAGCGGGAACTCTACGGGGCTAGTCATCACGAGTTTCTGCCGCGGATACTTGGCAACCGTACCCCCAATCTCATCCTGCTCGATCGTGACATAAGTGAGCTTTTTTTCTATGGCGCGGAGAGACGCGCTGATCCCGGCGGGGCCAGCGCCCACAATTAGCAAATCCAGAACTCCAGGCGTGGAGCTAGCGCGCATCGTGCTAATCCTTCCAGCGATAGTATCGACGCAATCGCGGCCCTGATTGATGGCGTTCTTGATCAAAGCAAGCCCGCCAAGTTCGCCTGCAATAAATAAGTTTGGCACATTGGCTTCGCACTGGGGCGAGAGCACGGGCAGATCTGCGGACATGCCGGGGCTGGCCATGACCATGGTAATGGCGCCTACTGGGCAGGCTTCTGCGCACAGACTGTGACCAATGCATTTGTAGCCGTTGACAATAACGGCCTTGCCGCCCAGCATCGCGAGGACGTCGCCTTCGGGACAGACGCCTGTACAGGTAGCGCAGCCGATGCAGGCGTTCGCATCGATATGAGGGTGCTGCGATTGCGGCCCCTGGGAGTAAATAGCTCCTTTCTTGGCGGCCTCATGCGCTTGTTTTTCCTGGGCTTTGAGTTTCTTCATATAACTCAGGAGGAAGACGAGGCAGATTGCCGCGGCGATTGCAAACGTGATCAAGCGATCCATGACGGATCATTGTAGCTGGGCGGAGGATTCGCGCCAACATCTGTAACGTCAAGTGCACCTGTACGAAAGATCGGGATTGTCCAGGTACGATCACCTGTTCGTGGTACAGCGGAAACCCTGTCCCGCAATTCCTGAAGACAGATAAGAGGAGCGTGCTATGATCACGCTGCTGTTCACCATTTCATTTTCCTGCAAGAGGCGATTAACGCCGCCGCGATGCGCTCATCGCTTTCAGACAAATCGAATTGGGCCGGCCAATTGGCGCTCCGAACGTTGCCCGCGGTTTTTTTCTTTTTTGTGCTCCTCTTGTGTATTGCTCCCGCCCACGCACAAATCTCCCCCGGTCCGCTTGCGAGAGCCCACCAGCAGCTGAGTGGGGCGACGAACTGCACAAAGTGCCACGATCTGGCACGCGGGCCCTCGCAATTGAAGTGTCTCGAATGCCACACGGAAATCCGCGATCGCGTTGTCAATAAACGAGGTCTACATGCCACCTTCACTGGGACGAATCCCACGGGCCAGGAATGCGCGAAGTGCCACTCCGATCATAACGGCGTGAATTTCAATATGGTTCACTGGGATCCGAACCGCGAATCCCTGGACCACAGTAAGACGGGTTATCCACTCGAAGGAAAACATGCGGGAGTAGCCTGCGAGAAATGTCACAACGCTGAGAACATTCCAGCGGCCGGGCGTATGGGTATTCAGGTCAAAGATCTGAACCGCACGTATCTGGGTTTATCGCGTAATTGCGTGGGCTGTCATACGGATGAGCACCGCGGACAGCTCGGCACCGACTGCGCGCAATGCCACACTCTGGCCGGCTGGAAGCCGGCCCCACGCTTCAATCATTCGACTTCAAAGTATCCTCTCACCGGGGCGCACGAGAAGGTTGAGTGCGTGAAGTGCCATGCGGTTATCCATGACGCGAATGCAAAGCAGTACGTCAAATATACGGGACTTTCATTCGATAAATGCATTGCGTGCCACGCCGATCCGCACAAGGGCAGCTTCACTTCGCCGTGCGAGAGTTGCCACGTGACTTCGAGTTGGAAGCACGTGCCGCAACTGGTGAGTTTCGACCACCAAAAAACGAAATTCCCCCTGCTCGGAAAACACAAGACGGTCGCGTGCAGCGATTGCCACAAAGGTAGCGACTTCAAGACGGAGATTGCGTTTGGCAAGTGCATGGATTGCCACAAGGATGCGCATAACGGCCAGTTCACCGCGCGCGCGGACAAGGGCGAATGCGCGGCGTGCCACAACGTAGATAATTGGAAGCCATCCACATACGGCGTGAAAGAACATGCTACATCGAAATATCCGCTCCAGGACCTGCATGCCAAAGTGGAGTGCGACAAGTGCCACGAGCCCAAAGGTGTCAATGGCAAAGATACGCTATTCAAGATTACGGCGACCCAGTGCAAGGATTGCCACGAAGACATCCACAAGGGACAGTTTGCCGCGGCCCCGAGACTAAATCGCTGCGAGGCATGCCACGACCTGAAAAATAAAGGTTGGCGTCCGTCGGTGTTCGCCTTGGCCAAACACAAGGAGACGCGTTTCCCGCTGACCGGCGCCCACATGGCGGTCCCCTGTGGGGATTGTCACAAGGCCGTACCCCAGCGTTCGGTTATTCCCGTGAAGTACCGATTCGATGATAGGTCCTGCACTGTCTGCCACGAGGATATACATCGAGGCCAATTCCGCACCCAGATGGAGGCTAAGTTGGCGAACGGCATGGCTGCGGGCTGCGAGGCGTGTCATACGACGGTGAAATGGGACGAGCTCCACGGCTTCGATCACGCGAAGACTAGGTTTGCTCTACTCGGCGCGCATCGGGGAGTAGCGTGCATCGATTGCCACCGCCCGCCCGCACTGGAAAGAACGTTGGAGCACGTGAACTATCGCGCCGCGTCTAGGGAATGCTCCGGTTGCCATAACGATCCACATGGAGGGCAGTTTGCCGGCCGCAAGGACGTAACCGATTGCTCCAGTTGCCACAACGTCAATCGTTGGAAGCCGGCGGATTTCGACCACGATACTCGGACGACGTTCTCTTTACAGGGTGCCCACGAGAACGTGCCGTGTGCCGGGTGCCATATGCTAACGCGCGTCGTCGAGAGCAAGAACGTGCTCTTCTACAAGCCGACGCCCTCGAAGTGCACTGACTGCCATGGGGACACTCTGCCGGTTCGAAAGTAGCGCAGCAGGCGCTGTCCTCCTGTGGCAAATCACCGCCAATAGGCGACCTGCGGTGACCAACTGAAAGGGACTGCCCTCCCCCTACAACAGATCCCCCCCAGAAGCTTTGATCATCAGCATTAAATCGAATCTCGAGTAAACCAAAGACAGTCCACAACAATTTGCGGGCGTTTGCGGCAGAGCAAAGACAATTTACATCAGCAGATGAATCTTGGATCTCGCTGTGAATCTCGTCGATCTCATTGTAATGCACGGCGTTGGTGATGGTTAATTGTGTATTGCGGCGAAGGAAGCCCCTTTGCGCACAGGGATCAAATCTGATCCAGAGGTTCTCTCATCTGGGCTGGGATTGCCTATTCTTCGGAGAACGAACCACCCATTTATAGAACAGATTACCTTCCTTGTCGGTGAGAGCAGTAGCCTCTTTCGGCTCCAGTCGCTTCAGCACGGTGTGAACCGAAGCCATCAGATTGCTTTGTTTTGCCAGGTCCGGATTGATATCGAGAACGCGGTCTCTGACTTGGATGGGGGTGAGAGGCTCTCCCGCTATTTTCAGCGCTTCGCGGCAGGCATCTGTGATTCCCAGAGAACCCATCTCGCGATTCAACTCGTGTTCGAGTGCCTTAAAACTGGTGTCCGCAGTGCCCTCTTCTTCGACCTCGGACTGAGCCAAAGGAATAAGGCCCAGGATTGCGCGCCTAAGCTGAGTGATGCGCTCGTCCAGGACCTTCCGCTGTTCGGTGAGGTCAAACAGTTCAGCGCGGGCGGTCTTGAGGGCGTTGCCATAACGATCTTGCATAGTGACATTAGACACAGTGTACAAGAACATGTCAACGATCAGGTCCAACAATGTACAAAAGAGACTTAGACAATTCAGCACAAAAGTGGAGACAGGCAATCCGAGATGCCAAAGCGGCAATCAAGAAGTTGGAGCGATCAATCGCTATTTTCAAGGTCAATCTACGGAAAAAGATACCTTGGCCCGGCGAGTCGACTCGCAATTAGCCGCTTGGCCTAAGGTGCGGGCCACGCCCGTCACTACAAGCGAGGAATGTCCTGGGATCCTTGTTATGTCGATGAAACATTAGAGCTAATTTGTGGTTCAACAATCATGACTATTTCACCTCGGGCCCGGATTCACTCATTCTCCTGATGGGTCAGGGTCCAGGACCAACCTGCATGGCACCCCTAGTCTTCACGCCTAGCCTTCATCTGTCCCTGAGTACAGGTTGACAGGGCTGGTTGAAGCCTATTATTCTCCCTCTTTCTTAAAACAAAGTGCATTGCGCGTAAGCAGCCCAGCCCACGTGCAATTCAAAAGTCGCGCCCATGTGCAAAGGAGCATTGCTTCAAGTCGGTTTTCTGTTGCTCGTGCTGCATGTGCCTGCTCAAGGACAGGGCCCACGTGGGTCAGCCCCGCAGACACGTAACCCGCACGGGCCTATTTCTATTCCCTGCGAGAATTGCCATACGCTGACGAGTTGGAAGCCGATCCGCGCGGTCCCGGAATTCGATCACAACAGGGAGACCAAATATCCTTTGCTGGGAATGCACGCAAAGGTGGATTGCGTCCAGTGCCACACCAAGCTGGTATTCAGTAACGTAAGCACTCGGTGCTCAGACTGTCACGCCGACATTCATCGCGGGCAAATGGGAGCGAATTGCGAGCAGTGCCACAGCGTGATCGGCTGGAACGTATCCCTGCAGGCGGTACGCGCCCACGAAAATCGCTTCCCGTTAATCGGGGCGCATGCGGCCGTTGATTGCATCGCGTGCCATAAGAACGGCGCAAGCGGACAGTTCACAGGGCTGTCTACCGAGTGCTATTCGTGTCACGTGCAGGATTTCCAAAATGCGAAGACGCCGAACCACGTGGTGGCCAGCTTTTCCACAACTTGCCAGGCTTGCCACGGAGTGAACACGTGGTTTCAGGCAAACTTTGACCACAGTGCTACAGGATTTCCGCTCACCGGCGCGCACGTCAGCGTGCCCTGCGCTTCCTGCCATGTGAGCAACAACTTCAGTCTGACTGGCGCAAATACCGCCTGCTCGGCCTGCCACATGAAGGATTTCCAAAGCGCTACGAATCCCAATCACGTGCTCGGTGGGTTTTCAACGACCTGCCAGACCTGCCATTCGACAGCATCTTGGACCAACGCAACCTTTAACCACAACCTAACGGGGTTTCCGCTAACTGGAGCGCACGTGAGCGTGGCCTGCTCTTCCTGCCACGTCAATAATAATTTCCAGCTGAGCAATGGCACGTGTATTGGTTGTCATCAGAACGATTACCGAGGCGCAACGAACCCCAACCACATGGCCGCAGCATTTCCCACCGACTGCACGGTATGTCATTCGACGTCATCTTGGACGGGTGCGACATTCAATCATGCCTCTACCGGCTTTGCGCTGACCGGCGCGCACATAAGCGTGGCCTGCGCTTCCTGCCACGTCAATAACAACTACAGCCTGACCAGCACGGCGTGCATTGCGTGCCACCAAACAGATTTCACGACTGCGTTGACACCAGTCAATCACGCTGGTTTTCCGACCGACTGCACGCTGTGCCACAACACGGTGGTTTGGACCCAGGGCATTTTTAATCATAACAACACGCCCTTTCCGCTTACCGGTGCTCACACCAGCGTGACCTGCACGAGTTGCCATGTGAACAATAACTACACGAGCCTGCCAACCGACTGCTATAGCTGTCACACGACACAATACCAACAGACGACCAATCCCAACCACACGACGGCTGGATTCCCCACGAGCTGTCAATCGTGCCACACAACAACGGCGTGGACGGGAGCGGTCTTCAATCACACGTGGTTTTCAATTAACCATGGCAACGCCCAGGGTGTCTTTGCAACCTGCCATACCAATTCCAGCGACTATTCGGTTTTTCAATGCACCGGATGCCATACCGCCGCCGCGACGAACCCGCGACACAGCGGCATACGCGGCTATGTGTTTAACAGCATTAATTGCTATTCATGCCATCCATAGGGAAGCGGGGGTTTGAAACGAGCGGTCGTGTTCGGCCGCCAATTCTCTCGATGGAGCGAATGAAACTCGCGATTCTTATTCTGCCGGCGCTTGCGACGCTGGCGTTTGCGCAGGAGCCTACGGTTCGGCCCACGGTTCGGCTTGAATCCGTCACCACCGAGGCCGCCGAGAGCGAGGTGCGCATCAACATCGACGCTTCCGCTGCTGTCGAGTCTCCCGGATCCGTCGTCATCTACGACGACAGCTTGGTTTGGGACTTGCCTGGAGTTGCCTCCGGGGAGAACGGGCAGCACCTTATCGTCGACCGAGGCGGCGTCCGAGACATTTTTGTGTCTTTGCAGCAGCGAACGCCCCCATTGACTCGAATCACCGTAAGGCTGAGCAGCTTACACCCATACTCGCTATCGACTGCGGGCAAGCGAATCTCCTTACGGATCGGGGCAGACCCAAAAGCACGGGCTAATCAACAGCAAGGCGGAGCCCTTCCGACGGCACGCCAAGGGCCCGTGGGCGCAATTGGTGGAATTTTCCGAAGGCCGCTGAAGGAGGCGGTCAATAGTTCCCCACAAGGTCACCCTAGTTTGCCGACGCAGAGCGGGCCTCCTCCTGCGCCTCTGCCTCCTCTACACCTTCCTGAAGCGACGCCAGCGGAACAAGGTGCGGGGACGGCATCTGCCGGTCAAACGGCAGCAGCCGACAAAAACGTGTCGGCCGCCGCGCAACCCCCGGCTACGCCAACGAAGGCGGTGTCCGCTCCGCGGTCGCTGGGGCGCACGGCTGTTGGCACTCTCCAGAATGCGGGTGCGCTCGCTACCGTCCCCACGCCAGCCCCAACGCAGCTGCAGCTGCCGATCGTCCGGGCTGCTCCAGGTGAGCTCATGGCGGCCCTCAATGCCCCCAGACCTCCGAGCCCAGAACTTGTCAGCGTCAGTGCTCAGCCTCCCATTGCGGCAGCGCCTGCCACAGTTACAGAGCTCAAAGCCGGACCGGTAGTCCCAAATCCCGATCTGCGGACTGTCTTCCATGTCAAATTCGTCCAGCAGGATTCCGCCTACATCGATGCTGGACGAAATGCGGGCGTCGCCGAGGGTATGAAGTTGGTGGTTGTGAGCGCAGACCCCAAAGGCGTGGTGCCGAACAACACATCTCCAACAGCTGCTCTGGCGGAACTAACTGTCGTCGGGATCGCTGAAACCTCAGCGGTAACACAGATTCATGTGCTTCAGCGCGATGTCGTGCCAGGAGACTTAGCTTATCTTTCTGAGACCGATCTGCAGGCGCTTGTGCAACAGCAATCTCTTAGTTCCACGCGGAAGTATCCGGCCGTGATCAGCTTCACTGAAGACAATGACGCACTCGATGACGAGGCCCGCGTGCGGGATGTTCCGCAACCGCCGCTGCCCTCGGTGAACCGCATGCAGGGCCGCATTGGTTTCGATTACTTCGGCACGCACAGTCTAGACATATCGCAGGCCAATGGCAGAGATCTCGGTATCGTGCTCCGCGCTGACTTCACCCGCATCGGCGGAAGCTATTGGAACTTTCAGGGTTACTACCGCGGAACACTCGACTCTACCTCGGCGGCATCGCAGACCACGCTTCAACAAACGATCAGCCGCACGTATCACCTTGGTCTTATTTATGATAATCCCACTGGGCGGTGGGTTGCCGGGTTTGGGCGCCTTTACCTGCCTTGGGCCACCAGCCTGGACACAATCGACGGTGGTTATTTTGGAGCCCGTATCCATTCCAACGTCATTGCCGGGGTTTTTATGGGCTCTACGCCGGATCCCACATCGTGGAACTACGCTCCGAACCGGCAGATCGGCGGCACGTTCGTGAACTTTAGTGGGGGGAGCTTTGACGCCTTTCACTATTCGAGCACAGGCGGTGTGGGAATCAGTCTGTTGAGCTGGAATGTAGACCGGCCCTTTGTCTTTTTGGAGAATTCGTTATCCTATCGGCGGAACTTCTCCGTTTACAGCGCGTTGCAGGCGGATAGTCCCGCCGGCAATTCCGCTGTCGCTGCTCCCGGAGCCGGGATCGGCAGCAGCTTTTTCACCGCGCGCTGGAGCC